>WNFV01000106.1_pt1 | contig 92025 bp, 68 predicted proteins | sample 5400101 | NCBI WGS metagenome assembly WNFV01 (sample SAMN13153361, study PRJNA577476) | soil metagenome | isolation source: 115 cm soil or saprolite under grassland replicate 1 | place: USA:California | collected 2016-06-15
GTCGGCACGCATCATCGCGGCGATCTTGCGGTGCCCCCAGGCGGGCCAATCCGCTGCGTACTTCGCGGCGACTGCCTCGATCGCGTCCACTCTCGGCGCCGGCCATGGCCCCTTCGGCGGGTCGCCGACGCGGTGGCGGGCTAGTCGCCGCCAGTAGGTTCGTTCGGGGATCCCAGCGAGTGCTGCGAACCTCGAGACCGACACGCCATGTGCCGCTCTCAGGGCCTCGAGGTCGGCGAAGGGACAGCGTCGACGAACTCCGAGCCTTTCTGCCAGATCCGCAGCTGCACCGTCGCCTCCGCGAGAGCGAGCTTCAGCTGCTCGCGCTCGTGGCGCAGCCGCCGCTCGGTCTGCGACTGCCCACCATCGGGGCCGGGCAGCGAACGGTCCATCCCGGCCTTGCCCGCGTCGACGAACCGGTCCCGCCAGTTGCCCACCGTCGCCGAGGACACCCCATGCCGACGTGCTGCCTCGGCCAGCGACAACTCGCCCTTCAACACGGCCAACACGACCTGGATCTGCTCGTCCACCGACACCTGCCGTGACGGCTTCTGCTGCCTGCTCACCCAGCCATCCTTCCCGACCCCTCAACTCAACCCTGTGACTGATCGCGGTAGTTGGCGGCGCTGATCACGTTTGATGGCGGCTGCGCCGCGGGGGTCGCGTGGCTGTCTGACAGGACAGGCGGTGGCGCCGATCAGGGAGCGGTCCTGGACAGGTACAGCTGGCGGCGTTCGGCCGGGAACTTCTCGATCGCGTAGCGAAGCATCACCCGGGGCATGATCCGGTGGTGCCGTGCCAGGAACGCCTCCTCGGCCGCCCGGTCCCGCTTGCCGACCTCGCGCAACATCCAGCCGACCGCCTTGTGGACCAGGTCGTGCTCGTCATCCAGAAGCCGCTCAGCGAGGGCGAACGTCCAGTCGAACCGGCCAGCTCGGATGAATTCAAGGGTGGCCATGACGGCGATGCGCCGATCCCACACAAGGTCCGATACGGCCAGACGCTCGAGCACGCTCTTGTCCCGGTCCAGCAGCCAGGGACCGACGATGGAGGGCGCCGAGGCGTCGACCAGATCCCAGTTGTTGAGCCGATCGGTGTTGTCCAGGACCAGCGCAACGATCGCCCGCTGCTCGGCCTGGCTACTGTTTTGGAACTTGTGGACCAGGATAAACAGCGCAGTCAGGCGCTCTTCGTGCCAGCCACTGGCCAGCAGTGCGCGCACCTGGGCCAGTGACATCGCCCGCCAGTGCCGGCCGGCGATCTTGCGCTGGGCGGGTACGGACACGCCGAGGAACTGGTCGCCCTCACCGTATCCTCCAGGGCCGGTCTGGAAGTAGCGGCGCAGCCTCGCCGCCTTCCCATGGTCAGCGGCATCGGCGAGTTGCCGGCGAACGTCGTCGATCGGGGTCATGGCGAGGCAGCCTAGAGACGACGTCCTCCCAGAGCAAGGATCAGCCTGTGGACGTGGGCGGCTCGCACTCAGGATCAAGCGCATCACAGCGGCCCCAGGCAGCCGTCCTCGCCTCCGCCACCTACCGTTATCGGTTGCAGCTTCACCCGTCTCTGACGACGGACGGTGGTTGGCGGAAGCTGCAGACGATAGCTGGCGGACCAAGCCGTCGAATCACCCGACCGGGCCGGCGGGCTGCCCGGCGGGTCAGTGGCGGCGGGCGGTGATGATCCAGGCACGTGAATCGAACAACACGCCGCTGCCGGTGTCGTGCGCGGTGAGGGTGGCGCGGAGCCGTTGGAGTGCGTGCTCGGCCATCGCGGCGTCCAGGTTGGCCAGCAGGTCCTTGGTGTCCCGCAGGCCGAGCACGAAATCGTAGGCGGTGGCGCTGTCCCGGCCGTAGTCGACGGGCTCGTGCACGTCGGCGAAGCTGACCTCGGCAAAGCCGGACGCTGCCAGGATGCCCTCCGCGATGGCCGGATCGGCCAGTGAGAAGGGATGCTGGCCGCTGGCGGGAGGGGCGGGTGCGGCCGTGCCCGCGGCGAGGGCCTGGCGGATCGCCCAGGACCACTCGTTGTGGTCGCGGTCCTGCCAGACCAGCAGCACCAGACGCGCTCCGGGGCGCAACGTGCGCCCGATATTGGTGAACGCGGCGACCGGGTCGGCGAAGAACATCGCCCCGAAACGGCTGATACACAGGTCGAAGCGCGCCGGCAGGAAGCGGTGAACCTGGGCGTCGGCCTGCTGGTAGGTGACGTTGCGCAGTCCCTCGTCGTCGCTGAGCCGACGGGCACACTCGAGCATTGCTGCAGAAAGGTCCACACCCAACGCGCTGCCAGCCACGGCGGCGCGGGCCGCATCACGCGTGGACTGGCCCGTCCCGCAGCCGACGTCGAGCACGCGGTCGCGGGGACCGACGCCGGCAGCGGCGCGGAATCGTTGGTTGTGCAGACGCACCTCGGCGTCGAACAGGTCGGCGTACCTGACCCTGTGCTCGCCGGCGGCCTGATCGGAGTTCACCGGCGTCTGGGCAGCGTGCTGGTCGGACATCACCCGCACCGAACCCTCTGGATCCCAAGTTGCCTCATGCTGGCTCTTGGTGGATGTCCATGGCTCAAGGTGGCGCTGGGCCGTCGCGGAGCACGCCGCGCACCTCGTCCAGCGAGACTGCTTCCGGCGCGAACTCCGGCATCCACCAGGTGGCGCCCGCCTTGGCGTAGGGCGCTGGGTCGGCGCCGGGTGGCAGGGCGACGGCGATGTCGAACGGCGCTGTGGTGTGCTGGCGGAGGTCGGTGATGGTGGCGACGATCTCGGCGAGCTGATCCGGGTGGTCGAGGTTGACCGGGAAGAAGCCGTCGTGGCGGGCGGCCCGGCGCAGCGGCTTGCGGTTGCCGGGGAATCCCGCGGCCCACACTGGCACCCCGGGCTGCTGCACCGGCCGGGGGAGGAACTGGATGCCGTCGACGGTGTAGTGCTCGCCGCGGTGGTGCACCGGCTCACCAGACCAGGCGGCGGTGAGGATCTGGAGCGCCTCGTCGAGCATCTGACCCCGCAGCCGGTCATCGAGCTGCTCGCCGGTCTTGGACAGCTCGCCGCCGAAGCGGTCGCTGCCCAGGCCGACGCCCAGGGTGAGGCGGCCGCCGCTGAGCCTGTCCAGCGTCGCGGTTTCCCGGGCGACCTTGGCCGGCCGGCGGCGGGCAAGGGGCGTGACCATGGGGCCGAGCCGCACCTGTTGGGTGGCGGTGGCGATCGCCGCCGGCGTGATCCACGGGTCGGCCACCTGCCGGACCGGCGCCCGCCAGCGCAGGTGGTCCCACACGAAGACCCCGTGCCAGCCGGCCTGTTCCGCCTCGGCGGCCAGACGCGCGACCACCGCCGGGTCGGCAAGCTCGTCGAAGATCGGCAGCCACAGCGCCGAGCGCAGACCGGTACCGTCGGTGTGCTCACGCGGTGGCGTGCTGAGCTGCTGTGGTGCCATGTCGGCCTCCTGACGTGTGCGGCTGCAGCGGCCGAAGCCGTCCAGCAGATGCTGGGGGCCGCTGGACCGCACGGGCCGGCCGGCGCAACCCTCTCCGTGCACTCGTCAGCCTTGGCTGGCGATGTCGATGTGGTCTCCGCAGTGGCCTGCCCGCCGGGACCAGCGTAGTCCCTGACAGTCCCGCGCCGACTTGCGCATCTCGGCGGTCACAGCCTCGTCTCATCGGATCACTGGCTCCAGACGCCGGACGCGATGACTGGGGAACACCCGGATCCCGGCGCGTTGATCACCGGTGTCGCCTACCCCCGGCTGACGCGAGCAGGCCGAGACCGCTGGTCTCTTACGTTTCGATCTGAGCTTCCATCGCGAACAGGCAGCACCGTCCCGCCAGCTATCGTCCGCCGTCGCCACACCCGTCACCGGAACCGCACCTGATCCGCCAGCTATCGCGCTCAGCATCCGCTAACCATCATGATCAGTCACAAACCCCCTGCCGGAAAGTTTGACTCACTCCACTTGCAATGCATCGAACGAATGTTCGATGATGGCGAGCATGAGCTTCTTACGCAGCGCAGAAGCCCGCCGCGAAGAGCACATACGCCTTGCCCGCCTCGTCCAGCCCACCACCCTCGCCGCTGACCGGCTCCTGCCGGTGCTGCCACCATTAGCCCAGCTCATGCCGCACGGCGGGCTGCACCGCGGCACCGTCGTCACCGTGAGCGGATCCCTGCGGCTCGCGCTTGCCCTCGCCGCCGGCATTACCCAGGCTGACCTGTGGGTGGCCGCCGCCGGCATCCCGGAGCTGGGCGTTGTCGCCGCCGCCGAGACCGGCGTCGCGCTCCAGCGTCTCGCCCTGATCCCCCATCCAGGAGCACAGTGGGCACGGGTAGTCGCCACGCTGCTGCATGCGATCGACCTGGTCATAACCCGATCCCCGGCCACCCGCGGCCAGCACGTGTGCCATCAGCTCGCTACACGGGCCCGGGAGCGCGGCAGCGTCCTGATCGTCCTCGGTGCCTGGCCAAGCCCCGACCTGAACCTCCAGGTCGACCATGAGTCATGGATCGGACTGGAGGCTGGAGCCGGAGACCTCCACGGAGCCGGATACCTCCAGCAGCGCCGAGTGCGAGTGATCACCACCGGCCGGGGCGGTGCCACCCGACCCCGCGAAGCTCGGCTTTGGTTGCCATTCCGGGATGGAACCGTGCAGCTCGCTACTTGACTGGTGAGCCGATGAACGCCTCTCGAGCAACACAACGAAACCGGCGAGAGAACCATGGCCGGCTCGAGGCGCGCCGGGTCGAGGTCGTCGCCGACGGCCGCGGCGCAGCGACAAAGGAGCGTCGGGCCACGCTCTGGCTCCCCGGACCGGCCGCCGTCTGGGGGAACCCCGATCAGCCGCGGCACGAGTGGTACGTCCGTGCGGTGGTGGACGAGATAGGCGAGGCGGTCGGCACCGTTGTCCGGCCCTGGCGAGGAAGGGAGGTGGGTACCGCGAGCGCCGCATCAACAGGTCACCTCCTTGCGCAGGGCGCCACGTAAATCGGCGAGGCGGGGGGCGAGTGGCTGCGACAGCTCGCATACTGGTGGTCTGGTGTCCTGACTGGCCGGTGATGGCCGCCGGTGCACCGCCCACGAGGCCGCTGGCCGTGCTCCATGCGGGCAGGGTGGTCGCCTGCTCGGCAGCCGCCAGGGTCGAGGGGGTCCATCGCGGCCAACGCCGGCGCGAGGCCCAGAGGTGCTGTCCCGAGCTCGAGCTGGCCCCGCACGACCCTGGTCGCGACGCGCGCGCCTTCGAACCGGTGCTGGTGGCGGTCGAGTCGCTCACGCCCAAGGTAGAGGTGCTCCAGCCTGGGGAGTGCGCCTTCCGTGCCCGGGGCGCCGCTCGGCACTACGGCGGTGAGGCGACTCTGGCGGCCACGGTGGCGAGCGCTGTCGACCGGGTGCTCGGTGCTCCCGGGCGATGCCGGATCGGGATCGCCGACGGGCACTTCGCCGCCAGCCTTGCCGCACGCCACAGCCCGGCTGCCCAGCACAGGCCCGGCTCCGCCGTTGGATCCGGTTCCGCCGCCAATCGCCACGTCATCGTCCCGACGAGCGCGGCCGCCAGCTTTCTGGCGCCCTTCCCCGTCAAGGTCCTGGAACGCCCTGACCTCACCGACATGTTCGTCCGCCTGGGCCTGACCACCCTTGGGCACCTGGCGGCCCTGCCGCGGGCCGTCCTGGCCGCCCGCTTCGGGCCCGAGGGCATACGCGCCCACCGGTTGGCCAGCGGCATGGACGAGCACCCGCGAGCGAACCGGCGCCAACTGCCGGACCTTGAGGTGGTGGCCGAGCTCGAGCCGCCGGCCGGCCGGATCGACGTTGCCGCGTTCGCGGCCAAGACCCTGGCGGACGAACTGGTCGAGCGCCTCGAGCGGCTGGGGCTCGCCTGCACCCGGCTGCGCATCGAGGCCGAGACCGATCATGGCGAGACGTTGGCGCGGGTCTGGCGGCATGAGCCATCTCTCCGGGCCCCCTCCCGGCGGGATGCGGCCTCCGCCGATCCGCGTGCCCTCCAGGCTGGCGCCATGGCCGAGCGTGTCCGTTGGCAGCTCGACGGATGGCTGGCCGGAGCGGCGGCCTCGCGCCCCACCGGGGCGATCGCCCGTCTCGCCCTGGTGCCGGACGAGGTCGTCCCAGCTCGTGGGCGCCAGCTCGGGTTCTGGGGTGAGGAGACCGAGTCGAGCCGGCGCGCTGCTCGGGCGCTGGCCAGGATCCAGGGGCTGCTTGGTCCGGAGGCGGTCCGCAAGGTCAGCCTCCAGGGAGGCCGAGGCCCGGCCGATCAGGTGGTCAGCGTGGCTGAGGGAGAGCTCCCCGCCAAAACGGCCAGGCCTCCTGCCGCTCCTGCGTCCCAGGCGGGCACCCAGGCCCCCGCGATCGGGTCGGCGGCGAGCTCGCCGCCTGGAAGCGCTGGCCAGAGACCTCGACCGGCGGCTGCGGCTGCGGCTTCCTCCGAGGCCGGGACGCCCATCGACGGTACCTCGCCGCCAGGCAGGGCACTCGAGGCAAGGCCTCTCGAGGCAAGACCTGAGGTGGCGCCCTGGCCCGGTCGGATACCGGAGCCCTCGCCGGCGATCATCCACCCCGACCCTCCGCCGGCCGAGGTCCGGGACGACCAGGGCAAGCAGGTGGCGGTCAACGGTCGAGGGCTGCTCAGCGCCTCTCCGAGCCGGCTACGGGTGTCTGACGGTCCCTGGGCCCCCATCGCCGCCTGGGCCGGTCCATGGCCGGTCGACGAGCGCTGGTGGGACCCGCGCGCCCATCGCCGCCTGGCTCGCCTCCAGGTCACAACCGACCGGGGCACCGCCTATCTGCTGAAGCTGGCCGGCGGCCATTGGTGGGTCGAGGCGACCTACGACTGACCGACCCCCCTGTGGATAGTCGTTTGCAGCCGTTTGCCTTCGAATATAGAAACTAACCTGGTTTTGCTTGCCGTTGAACCAGGAGAGGAGCAGACGATGACAACCGTGGGGATCCGGGTCGCCCCGGAGCAGCTACGCCATCTGTCCGGTCGGCTCAACGCCGGCGCTGGCGAGATCGACGGGACCTTGCGCCAGCTCGCGGGCAGTGTCGAGCCGCTCGGGTCTGATTGGGCCGGGGTTGCCCAGGCTCGTTTCCTCGAGCTCTGGGGCGAATGGCAACGCAGCGCGGCCGGGCTGCATCAGGCGTTGACCGGTATCGCGCAGCTCACCACACAGGCCGCCGCCCGATACGAGACAACCGAGCAGGACATCGCCTCCAGCTTCGGCCATGGGTGACCGCTTCTCAGCCAGCGCGGAGCCTGCCGGGGCGTGGCGCCACGCCCCGGCACACCGGGCGCGGACGCTCCCTGGCGGCGCGTGACCACCATGGGCGCCGGGCGCTGGAGGCGATGCTCGACGTGGTTGGGGACGACTCGGCACCCTGCCTCGCCATCTCCTGATCGCCGGCCCCGCGGGTCGGGCTCGGCGATCGCTGTCCGGTCAGCCAGACACCGGAGTGACCGGCGTGGCAGCGGAAGTACAGGACGATGCCAGCGGAGGTGTTGTGGATGGAGCGAACGTTGCCAAGACCCAGCAGGACGACGGTCCCGCAGTGCTTGCAGTAGGCCGAGAACATCTGTGTCTCCAGGCTCGTACGGCTCCGGGAAGCGAGAGCCACCACGGGGACTCGAGCGCAAGGGGCTCGAGGGTGAGATCGCTTGCAGACCCAGGATTCCACCGCCAGTCGATAAGAACAAATCGAGTTATGATACCTTTCGATTATGAACGCTAATGATTGGGCCGGGGTTGAGCTCCGGCATCTGCTTGCGCTCCGCGCCGTGGCTCGGCACGGATCGTTCAGCCGAGCCGCCGAGGAGCTGGACTACACGCAGTCGGCCATCAGCCAGCAGATCGCCGCGCTCGAGCGGATCGTCGGCCAACCGTTGTTCCAGCGTCCGGGCGGGCCACGCCGCGTCGCGCTGAGCGAGGCGGGCGAGCTGCTCCTGCGCCATGCGAGCGTGGTGATCGACCGGCTCCAGTCGGCCCGGGCTGACCTTGGCGCGTTCGCCGAGGGTGCCAAGGGCACCCTGCGGATCGGCACCTACCAGAGCGTCGGCGCCCGGATCCTGCCGGCGATCCTCGGGAAGTTCACCGCCAGATGGCCCAAGGTCGGCATCGACCTCTGGGACTCGACGGACGACGTCGGCCTGCTCGGCCTGCTCGGGAACGGGCGGCTCGACCTCGCCTTCGTCATGGACTCGCCCGAGGTGAGCGGTTCGTTCAAGACAACGGAGCTGCTACGCGACCCGTACGTCCTGTTGCTCCCGACCGGGTCGCCGTTAGCCCGGCGGCAGGTGGTGCGGTTGCGCGACCTCGAGGGGCACCGCTTCGTGGCCTATCACACGATGAGCTGCCAGCAGCACGTGGAGACGTGGCTGCAGCGCTCCAAGGTGGAGCTGAACGTGGTGCTCCGATCCAGCGACAACACCACCGTCCAGCAGCTCGTGGCGGCTGGTCTCGGTGTTGCCATCGTGCCGCTCCTGACGGTCGACCAGAACGACCCGAACATCGTGGTCTCTGAGACGCAGCCGCGGGTTCCCCCGCGCACGATCGTCGTCGCCAACCATCCCGACCGGTACCTGTCGCCCGCCGCGGAGGCATTCCTCCAGACGGCAAGGCAGGTAGGGGCGGAGCTGGCCATCCAGGGCTGGCACGACGCCTCGCTGGGGCCGGTGATGCAGGGGCCCACGGGCTGACGAGCAGGTGATGCGAGCGAGGCTGATCAACCTGTTGAACGCCCGCAAGGGGCATTTCCGGCTGGAATCAGGCCATCACGGTGAGCTGTGGCTCGATCTCGATTCGTTGTTCCTGCGACCGGGACAGATTGGCCCGTTCGCAGCGGAATTGGCGCGACTGCTTTCCGCGCACGGCATCGAAGCGGTGTGCGGGCCACTGGTCGGCGGCGCGTTCCTGGCGTGGATGATCGCCTCCGAGCTCGACGTGGAATTCTACTATTCGGAGCGATCGGCACATCCGCGGACCAGCGGCCTCTACCCGGTTGCGTACCGTCTCCCGGGCGCGCTCCGCGACAAAGCTGGTGGCAAACGCTTCGCCATCGTCGACGACGTGGTCAACGCGGGTTCCGCGGTCCGCGGGACCTTCACGGACCTGCAGGCCTGCGGGGCAGAGCCCATGGCCATCGGTGCGCTGCTCGTCCTCGGGTCTCCGGCTTCGAGCTTCACCACGGGCAGGAACATGGCTCTGGAGCGCATCGCATGGCTCCCGAACGCTTTGTGGACCCCGTCCGAATGCCCCCTGTGCGCGTCGCTCACGCCGCTCGAGCAGCTCGCCGAGTGAGGCGGCTGGCCGACTGGCGCCCGTAACGCTTCCGTGACGGTCGTGCGCGACGCTCGTCCCATGCGCATCTGGCAGTCCCACGGGCAGCGCCGGAGGTGGGCGCATGACTGAACGCCTCGCCCTCCGACCGGCATGGCTGGCCTGGGGACTGTGGGCGTCCGCCATGCTCGGTCTCTCCACGGCCGTCCTGCTCGACCAGTTGCTGCGCCATGCCGGCCGACCCGACCTGGCGTCGCTGGACGCCGACGGGCTCCCCTACCTGCTGGCACTGCTGAGCGCGACAACGGTCGGAACGGTGCTCGCCAGCCGCCGGCCCGCCCACCCGGTCGGCTGGCTGCTGCTTGCCCTTGGGCTGCTCACGACCTCGTCCGGAGTGGCCGAGGGGTACGCGCGCTATGGGCTGCTGGCCCGGCCCGGGGCGCTCCCGGCCGACGGCGCCCTGGCCCTGTACGACTCCAACGTCTTCGTCGTCTGGCCGGCGTTGATCGGCTTCATCCTCTTGCTCACCCCGACCGGGTCGTTGCCGTCACCCCGGTGGCGCTGGTGGGCCAGGGCGGCGGCGGCGGCGCCGGTGGTGTTCCTGCTGGCGGCCATGTTCGGGACCCGCCCGCTGGACCCGCCCTACCCGCCGCTCCAGAGCCCCCTGGCCATGCCTGCCGTCGCCGGCCCGCTGAACCTCGCCGGCGGCCTGGCCCTGGCCGTCAGCGGTCTCTCGGTGCTGGTCGCGGCCGGCTCGCTGGTGGCCCGGTTCCGCCGCGCCAGCGGGGTGGAGCGCCAGCAGCTGCGCTGGGTGGCGTTCGCGGCCGGGCTGGCCGGGGTGGCGGTGCTGGGCGTCCTGGCCGGCATGGCGGCCAGGAGCCCCGCCGTGTACGTCTGGGCGACCGGCCTGTACGTGGCGGCCCTGCCCCTGGTGATCGGCGCGGCGATCGCCCGTTACCGGCTGTACGACCTGGACCGCATCATCAGCCGCACGGTCGCCTACGGGCTCCTGACGGTGCTCCTGGGTGCAGGCTACGCCGGCATGGTCGTGCTGCTCGCCCAGCTGGTGGGCCACCGCTCGAGCCTGGCGGTTGCCGGGGCGACGCTGGCGGTTGCCGGGGCGTTCCAGCCGGCCCGCCACCGCGTCCAGCAGGCGGTCGACCGCCGCTTCAACCGGCGCCGCGCTGACGCCGTCCACACGATCACGGCGTTCAGCGCCCGGCTGCGCCAGCAGGTCGACCTGGACACCCTGACCGCCGAGCTGTTGGCCGTCGTCGACCAGACGATGCAGCCGACCCGGGCGTCGCTGTGGCTGCGCCCGCGGCGGCCTTGATCACCAGGCGACCAGCTTCCAGATCTCCGGGTCGAGGGAGCCCGGCTCGCCGACATCGGCGAAGATCGCCACCGCCTGCTTGAGGTGGGCCATCGCCTCGCCGTGGCGGCCACCCATGTGGAGCAGGTCGGCCAGGTTGTTGTGGAGCGCGGCCTCACGGTGGCGGTCGCCCTGCCTGGCGCAGAGCTCGAGGGCCGCCTCGACGTACTGGATGGCCCGGTCGACCTGCCCGGTCTTCCCGAGCGCGAGCGCGAGGTTGTTCAGTGCCGCCACCCGCGCGGTGGGGTCGGGAAGCGTCTCGGCCAGGGCCAGGCTGCGCTCGAGGTGCCGGCGGGCGGCGTCGGGGTCGCCGTGGTGCGCGCCGAGCATCCCGAGCATGCCGTAGGCCTTGGCCAGTGCTTCAGGGTCGCCGGCCTGCTCGGCCAGCTCGAGCGCCTCGCCGGCGAGCGCCACGGCGTCGTCGTGGCGGCCCTGGCGGTGGACGGCCAGGCTCCGGTCGGCGGCGAGGTTGGCCAGGCGGGCCGGGTCGCCGGTCGGCCCGAGCGCCGCCACCGCCGCGGCCAGGTGGCGCTCGCCGGCGTCCCAGTCGCCGCGGCGGACGTACAGGGCGCCGAGCTTGTGCTCCAGCGCCGCCCGGTCGCCGGGTTCACCGGCCTTGACGGCCGCGGTGTAGGCGTGCAGCGCGGCGTCGTAGTTGCCGAGCAGGGTCTCGACGTCGCCGACGGCGGCCTGCAGGCCGGCGGCGTCGGGATGGCCGATGGCCAGCGCGGCGCGGTAGTGGCCGAGCGCCTCGCGGTTGGCGTAGACGGCCCGCGCCTGGTCGCCGGCCAGCCGATGGTAGCCGGCCGCCTCGGGCTCGCGGCCGCCGAGCTCCAGGTGGCGCGCGATCGAGCCGGCGGGCACCTCCCGCGGCCACCGCCGGGGTCGGGCGGCGAGCGCCTCGGCGACCCGGCGGTGCAGCAGCCGCCGGCGGGCGAGGCTGGTCTCGTCGTAGGCCAGCTCCCGCACCAGGCCGTGGCCGAAGTCGTAGACGTCGGCCCCGACCTCGCGGATGAGCCCGCTGGCGGCCAGCTCCTCCAGCGCGGCGACCGCCTCCTCGTCGCTGCGGCCGCTGGCCGCGCGGGCGGTGTCGACGTCGAACGACCGGCCGATCACCGCCGCGGTGGCCAGCAGCTGCCTGGCCGCCTCGCCGACCCCGGCGACCCGCTCCCGCAGCAGGTCGCGGACCCCGCCGGGCAGCTCGCCGGGGATGCGGCCGTCGGCGGGCAGGGCGGCCAGGTACTCCACCACGAAGAACGGCACGCCCTCGGTCTCGCGGTACAGCAGCGGCGCGACTTCGGCCCGGGCGGGCGCGACCGCCCGGACCAGCTCGGCCACCTCGGTCTCGGCCAGGCGCCGCAGGCGCAGCACGGTGCAGCGGCCGGCCCGCTGGGCGTCGGCGGCGAGCCGCCGCAGCCGGTGACCGCTCGGCACCTGCTCGCCGCGCCAGGTGGCGACCAGCAGCAGCGGGCGTCCCTGCAGCCGGTGGACCAGGTAGGCGAGCACGTCGAGCGATGCCTCGTCGGCCGCGTGCAGGTCGTCGAGCAGCAGCAGCCCGGGCACGGGTCCGCGGCAGGCGGCCAGCAGCGCCTGGCTGATCCCCTCCAGGAACTGGCGCTGCATCGCCGGGCCGTCCAGCGATCCGGGCGGCGACAGCCCAGGGTGGGCGTCGGCGAGCTCCGGCAGCAGCCGCGTCACCTCGGCCAGCCAGTGGGCGGGCAGCCGCGCCAGCCGGTCGCCCTCGGCCAGAGCCTCCCGCAGACCCTCGATGAACGGCCCGTAGGCGACGCCGGTCTCCTCTTCGTAGCAGCGCCCGGCCACCACCGCCGCGCCCCCTTCGCGGGCCTCGCCGGCGAGGTCCTCGGCCAGGCGGGTCTTGCCGATGCCGGCCTCGCCCTCGATCACGACCAGCTGTCCGTCCCGCCGCACGGCGTGGTAGGCGGCGAGCAGCGCCGCCCACTCGGCCGCCCGGCCGACCAGCGGGACGGGTCCGGGGGCGGAGCTCGGCGGGGAGGGGGCCACCACCGTCGGGGCCGGTTCCCCGGGCGGCGGCAGCCGGTCGGCCAGGATCAGCTCCTGGAGGGCGGTCGTCTCCTCCAGCGGCTCCACCCCCAGCTCCTCGTCGAGCACCCGGACGCAGGTCTGGTACTGCCGCAGGGCGGCGGCGCGCCGGCCACTCCAGGCGTACAGCCGCATGAGCTGGCGGTGGGCGGCCTCGTGCAGTGCGTCCAGCGCGAGCCAGCGGCGGGCCGCGTCGATCGCCTCCTCCCAGCGGCGCTGGCCGCTCTCGGCCCGGACCAGCCGCTCCAGCGCGCCGGCCAGCGCGCGGCGGAGCCGCTCGGCCTGGAAGTACTGCCAGTCGTCGAAGTCGGCGCTGTCGCGCAGCGCGAAGCCGGCCAGGAAGTCGCCTCGGTGGAGCCCGACCGCCTCCCGCAGCGGCTCGATGCAGACCGGGCAGGCGTCGTCGGGCGGGTGGCCGTGGTCCCGGCAACTCGCGAGCAGCGCTTCGAAGCGGGCGACGTCGAGCCAGAAGCCGGTCCCGGCGAAGCCGACCGTCGTCCGGTCGGCAGCCAGCCAGCCCGTGCCGACAGCCTTGTTCAGGGTGGAGAGGGTGCGCCGCAGCGCCCCTCTGGCGTGGGCCTGGTCGTAGTCGGGCCAGAGCAGCGCGGCCACGGTGTCCCGGGCGTGGCGCTCCGGCGCCATCGCCAGGTAGGCGAGCAGCGCGATCGCCTTGCGGGTGTCGACCTCGATCGGGACGCCGTCCCGATCGACCCGGGGTGGCCCGAGCAGGGCGATCCGGAGCTCCGCCATTGCACCCCCTCCCGTCCGTGACGAGGCAAGAATGGCACGCGCGGGCGTGGTCCGTAACGATGTCCGGACGGTCGGCCGCGATACTACCCGCAGACGGTGAGCCCTTGGAGGTGCCATGACGACGATCCCGAGCAACCTGCGGCGCGCGCTGCGACGGGAGCCGCGGGTGCGCCCGCCGGCGGAGCCGGTCGCCGAGCGGCCCGCCCTGGTCGAGCCGCCGCCGGTCGAGATCGCACCCAACGACCCGCTGATCGCCTACTTCTCCGGAGCCACCGGGGCGGTCGACATCGGCTCACTGCAGCTCGACTCGCCCGCCTTGGCGGGCTTGCGCGAGGCCGGCGTCAGGGTGGTCGTCCCCCTGGTCAGCCAGGGCGAGCTGATCGGCCTGCTCAACCTCGGCCCGCGCCGCAGCGAGCAGGAGTACTCGACCGACGACCGCAAACTGCTGAACGACCTGGCCGGCCATACCGCCCCGGCGGTCCGGGTGGCCCAGCTGGTGCGCGAGCAGGAGGCCGAGATCCGCCAGCGTGAGCGCATCGAGCAGGAGCTGCGGGTCGCCCGGCTCATCCAGCAGCGCTTCCTGCCGCGGCAGCTGCCCGAGCTGCCCGGCTGGCAGGTGGCCGCTCTCTACCGGCCAGCCCGCGAGGTCGGCGGCGACTTCTACGACTTCATCGACCTGCCGGACGGCCTGCTCGGGATCGTGGTCGGCGACGTCACCGACAAGGGGGTGCCGGCCGCCCTGGTCATGGCCACCACCCATTCGATCCTGCGCGCCGAGGCGCCCCGACTGGTCGCACCGAGCGACGTCCTCACCAGGGCCAACGACCTGCTGGTCGAGGAGATGCCGGCCCACATGTTCGCGACCTGCCTGTACGCGGTGCTCGACCCGACCAGCGGCCACCTGCGCTACGCCAACGCCGGGCACAACGTCCCCTATGTCGCAGCCGGAGGGGCGGTCGCCGAGCTGCGCGCGACCGGGATGCCGCTCGGCCTGCTGCCCGGCATGGACTACCATGAGAAGGAGGCCACCCTCGGTCCCGGCGACACGATGCTGCTCCACTCCGACGGGCTCGCCGAGGCCCACAGCCCGGACCGCCAGATGTTCGGCTTCCCGCGGGTGGCCGCCCTGGTCGGCGAGGCCTCCGGCGGCGAGGCGCTGATCGACCTGCTGCTCGAGCAGCTCGCGTGGTTCACCGGCGCGGACTGGGAGCAGGAGGACGACATCACCCTGGTGACCCTGGACCGCCGCCCGGGTCTCACGCACGAGCGGCTGCTGGCCGAGTTCGACGTCCGCAGCGAGCCGGGCAACGAGCGCGTGGCGATCGACGGGGTGGCCCGGGCGGTCGCCGGGCTCGGCCTGCCCGGCTCCCGGCTGGAGCGGCTCAAGACCGCGGTCGGCGAGGCGATCATGAACGCCATCGAGCACGGCAACCGCGCGCGGCCGGAGCTGGCGGTCGGCGTCCAGGTCGTCGCCGACCAGGCCGCCCTGCGCGTGCGGATCACCGACCAGGGAGGCGAGCACCCGCTACCCGAGGTGACCGTCCCGGACCTGGACGCCAAGCTGGCCGGGCTGCAGAACGCGCGCGGCTGGGGCCTGTACCTGATCAAGAACATGGTCGACGAGCTGCACACCGCAACCGACGAAGGGCACCACGTCCTCGAGCTGGTCATGCACCTGAAGGAGGCGCCACATGGCCGCAGGTGAATTCGGAGCCGAGGTCCGGCAGCACGACGGCGCCGTGGTCATCGACCTCCGCGGCGACATCGACGTGGCAGCGGAGGGACGGCTCGAGACCGCCTATGAGGAGGCGGTGCGCGACGACCTCAAGACGGTCCTGCTGAACTTCGCCGATGTCGACTACATCAACTCGACCGGGATCGCCCTGATCGTCGGGCTGCTGGCCCGCGCCCGCAAGGAGCGCCGCGCCGTCCGGGCCTTCGGACTCAGCGACCACTACCGGGAGATCTTCGCTATCACCCGGTTGAGCGACTTCATGGGCATCCACCCCAACGAGGACAGCGCAGTGCACGCCGCGGAAGCCGGCGCCTGAACCGCCGTTCAGCAAAGGAGAGCGAAGCGATGGCCGAAGGCAGTCTCACCACCCAGGTCCGGGAGTTGTCGACCCGAGCCAGCGTCATCGACCTCAAGGGCGACGTCACCGCCGCGGCCGAGCAGGCGCTGAGCGACGCCTACACCGAGGCCAGCGGCCCGTTCACCCGCACCATCGTCTTCAACTTCAGCAGGCTCGAGTACATGAACAGCGGCGGCATCGGGATGCTGGTGACGCTGCTGGTGCGGGCCAACCGGCAGCGGCAGCGCCTGGTGGCCTACGGGCTGAACGAGCACTACCGCCAGATCTTCGAGCTGACCCGCCTGGACGAGGCAATCGGCATCTACGACAGCGAGGCCGAGGCGTTCACCAACGCCGACGCGCAGTGAGCAAGGGAGCGACGCCATGACCACCGGACCGAACGACCCCACCACCCCGTCCCCCGAGCACCCTGCCGACTCCCGCGACGCCGCCTACTGGGCCAAGAACATCTCCACCCTCAAGCTCGGCGAGGTGCCGGCAGAGGCCGTGAACCTCAACGTCACCGGCCGGCGGGTCGTCGGGCCGGTCCAGGGGTTCGGGAAGATGTGGCAGAAGACCGTCCGGGTCGAGCTGCGCGGCGCCGAGGTCGCCCCGGCCGAGGTCATCCGGACCTGGAAGGCGGAGTTCCAGCGCTTCTGGCCGGCGCGCAACTGGTTCTACGCGCCGCTCACCGGCATCGCCCCAGGCGAGGTCGCGCTGCTCAACCTGACCATGCCCGGCCGCATGAAGCTGTCCACCGGCGTGCTGGTGCTGTACGCCGACGAGGAGTCGTTCACGCTGATGACGCCGGAGGGGCACATGCTCGCCGGCTGGATCACCTTCAGCGCAGCCGCCCAGGACGGCGTCACGGTCGTGCAGCTCCAGGCCCTGGAGCGCACCAACGACCCGCTGTACGAGCTTGGCTACACGCTCGGCGGCAACCGCCTGAACACCAGGTTCTGGGTGCGGACGGCCGAGAACCTGGCTCGCCACTTCGGGGTCGAGCCACAGGCGGACGTCCGGGTGGTGTGCGTCGACCGCCGGCGGCAATGGCGCAAGGCCGGCAACATCAAGCACAACGCGGCCGTCCGCACCTTCCTGTGGACGCTGGCCGCACCACTGCGCTGGCTCGGCCGCCTGTTCCGCCACCGCTGAGCGCTGGCCGCCGGCGCTGGCGGCGGTGTTCCAGGCCGGTGGAAATAGATTTCCGCTGAGGGACAGGCCGGGTCGCGACGATGGCGCCGGCGGCGTCATCTGCTCTCGACATAAGAAATGAGCGGTCCGGTAGGAATTCTAAAAGCTCGTACCATGCGTGTCGCTTGCGAATTCAGGGCATGGTTGCAATTAGCGAACACATGTTCGACCATCTGAAATATGGGCTATGCCGAGCTGCACTGTCACTCCAACGCGAGCTTCCTGGACGGCGCCTCCCCTCCCGAGGAACTGGTCTCCGAGGCGGTCCGGCTCGGCCTGGAGGCGCTCGCGCTCACCGACCGTGACGGTATGTACGGCGTGGTGCGCTTCGCGGAGGCGGCCAGGGCGCTCGGCCTGCCGACGGTGTTCGGTGCCGAGCTCACGCTCGGGCTTGGCTCCGCGAGCGGAGCCAAGCGCTCGCGGGGCGTTGTCCCGGACCCACCGGGGGAGCACCTGGTGGTGCTCGCGCGTGACCCGAATGGCTACGCCCGGCTCTGCCGCGCCATATCCACGGCGCAGCTCGCGGGCTCCAAAGGGGCGCCGCGAGGAGACCTGGAGCTGCTGGCCGGCCTGCACGGCGGCCACTGGCTGGTGCTCACCGGCTGCCGCAAGGGAGCGGTGCCAGCGGCCCTCGTCGAGCGCGGCCCGGCCGCCGCCGGCCACCAGCTCGACCGCCTGGTCGAGGCGTTCGGTCGGGAGAGCGTGCTCGTGGAACTCTGGGACCACGGCGATCCGCTCGACTCGGCCCGTAACGACGCCCTGGCGAGGCTGGGCGCCGAGCGTGGGGTCGAGGCGGTGGCGACCAACAACGTCCACTACGCCACCCCTGGCCGGCGTCGCCTGGCGACCGCGCTCGCCGCGGTGCGCGCCCGCTGCTCCCTCGATGAGCTGGACGGCTGGCTGCCGGCGGCGGCCAGCGCCCACCTGCGCGCCGGCCATGAGCAGGCCGTCCGCATGCTCCGCTACCCGGGGGCGGTCGAGCGGGCGGCCGAGATCGGCCGGGCGCTCGCCTTCGACCTCGAGCTGATCGCCCCGCGACTGCCTGACTTCCCGGTGCCGCCCGGCCATACCGAGATGAGCTGGCTGCGCCGGCTCGCCGAGGAGGGCGCGACCCGCCGCTACGGCCGGCGCGGCGCGGAGCGGGTGGCCGGTGCCTGGCGCCAGATCGACGACGAGCTCGCCATGATCGAGCAGCTCGGCTTCCCGGGCTATTTCCTGACCGTCTGGGACATCGTGCAGTTCTGCCAGCACACCGGCATCTACTGCCAGGGCCGCGGCTCGGCGGCCAACTCGGCGGTCTGCTACGCCCTCGGTATCACCAGGGCCGACGCCGTCTCGCTCGGCCTGCTGTTCGAGCGCTTCCTCTCGCCGGAGCGGGACGGCCCGCCCGACATCGACCTGGACATCGAGGCCGGCCGGCGCGAGGAGGTGATCCAGTACGTCTACCAGCGCTATGGCCGGGAGCGGGCGGCTCAGGTGGCCAACGTGATCACCTATCGGCCGCGCTCCGCCGTGCGCGACATGGGCCGCGCCCTCGGCTACGCCCCGGGGCAGCTCGACGCCTGGGCCAGGCAGCTCGACACCTGGGGCCACGGACCCGGGGGGCTGGAGGGCGAGGCCGCCGACCACGACGTCCCGCCCGCGGTCATGGAGCTGGCAGCCCAGGTCCAGGGGTTCCCGCGCCATCTCGGCATCCACTCGGGCGGGATGGTCATCTGCGACCGGCCGGTCCTCGAGGTCTGCCCGGTCGAGTGGGCCACCATGAAGGACCGCAGCGTCCTGCAGTGGGACAAGGACGACTGCGCGGCGATCGGGCTCGTCAAGTTCGACCTGCTCGGGCTCGGCATGCTCTCGGTGCTGCACGACGCGGTCGATCTCGTCCGCTCTCACCACGGGGTCGACGTCGACCTGGCTGTGCTGCCCCAGGAGCCGGCGGTCTACGAGATGCTGAGCAGGGCCGACTCGATCGGCGTCTTCCAGGTCGAGAGCCGCGCCCAGATGGCCACCCTGCCGCGCCTCAAGCCGCGCTGCTTCTACGACCTGGTGGTCGAGGTGGCGCTGATCCGGCCAGGCCCGATCCAGGGCGGCTCGGTGCATCCCTACATCCGCCGCCGCGATCGCGTCGAGCCCGTCACCTACCTGCACCCGCTGCTCGAGCGCTCGCTCGCCAAGACGCTCGGGGTGCCGCTGTTCCAGGAGCAGCTCATGCAGATGGCGGTCGACGTGGCCGGCTTCACCGCGGCCGAGGCCGACCGGCTCCGCCAGGCCATGAGCGCCAAGCGCTCGGTCGAGCGGATGGAGCGGCTGCGGGAGCGCCTCTACCAGGGAATGGCCGAGCGCGGCGTCAGCGACGACGTCGCCGACCGGATCTACGAGCAGCTCGCCGCCTTCGCCAACTTCGGCTTCCCCGAGAGCCACGCAGTGTCGTTCGCCTACCTCGTCTATGCCAGTGCCTGGCTGAAGCTGCACTACCCGGCGGGCTTCCTCGCCGCGCTGCTGAACGCCCAGCCGATGGGCTTCTACTCGCCGCGCACCCTGGTCGCCGACGCTCGCCGCCACGGCGTGGTGGTGCGTGGCCCCGACCTCAACGCGAGCGCGGCGAGCGCCACCATGGAGCCACTCGCGGAGGGTTGTGCCGTGCGGCTCGGGCTCTCCTATGTGCGCACGATCGGGAAGGACGTGGCCGAGCGGATCACCGCCGGCCGTCCCTACACCTCGATGGCCGATCTGGTCCGGCGGGTCGGGCTCGACCAGGCGCAGGTGGAGGCGCTGGCGACCGCTGGAGCGTTCGGCTGCTTCGGGCTGGAGCGCCGGGAGGCGCTCTGGGCGGCCGGGGCGGTGGCGCAGGCGCGGGCCGACCGGCTGCCCGGGGCGGTGGTCGGGGCGGAGGCGCCCCGGCTGCCTGGCATGAGCCCAGCCGAGCTGGGCGCGGCCGACCTGTGGGCCACCGGGCTCTCGGTCTCGAGCCATCCCGTGCAGTTCGTGCGCGATCGGCTCCACGCGCTCGGAGTGGTGACGTCCGCGGGCCTGGCCGCGATCGAGCCCGGCGCCCGGGTGCTGGTCGGCGGGGTGGTCACCCACCGTCAGCGTCCCGCCACGGCCGGCGGCATCACCTTCCTGAGCCTCGAGGACGAGACCGGCATCGTCAACGTGATCTGCTCGGAGGGCCTGTGGGCGCGCTATCGCCGCCTGGCGCGCGCCGCGCCGGCGCTGCTGGTCCGCGGCCGGCTCGAGCGGGCCGCCGGCGTCACCAACGTGATCGCCGACCAGCTCCGCCCCCTCTCCCTGGGAGCCGCCACCAGGTCACGGGACTTCCGGTGACGCCGGGCGGCGATGCCGGGCGAGGAGGCCGTCAGGGGCGGTCGAGGACGTGGCGCAGGGCCGGCTCCAGGTCGGGATGGCGGAACGCATAGCCGCTCGCCTGGGCCACGGCGGGATACACCCGGGCGCTGGTGGCCAGCAGCTCGTCGGCCATCTGGCCGAGCAGGAGCCGCGGGCCCAGCATCGGGACCGGGAGCAGGGCGGGGCGCCGCAGCACGCGGGCGAGCACCGCGGTGAACTCGGCGTTGGTGACCGGGTTGGGGGTGGTGGCGTTGAGCGGTCCCTCGACCTCGGTGGTCAGGGCGTGGCGGTAGATGCCCGCGAGGTCGTCCAGGGTGACCCAGCTCCACCACTGGCGCCCAGAGCCGAGCCGGCCGCCCAGGCCCAGCCTGAACAGCCGTGCCTGGATGGCCAGCGCGCCGCCCTCGCGCGCCTGCACCACCCCGGTGCGCACGTGGACCGTGCGGATGCCGGCCGCCCTCGCCGGCTCCGCGGCCGCCTCCCACTGCTGGCACAGCTCGGAGAGGAACCCCCGTCCCTCCCGGCTGCGCTCGGTCAGGACCTCGTCGCCGCGGTCGCCGTACCAGTTGATCCCGGAGGCGCAGACCAGCACCCGCGGCCCGTCCTCGAGGCGCGCCATGGTCCCGGCCAGCAGCCGGGTGGAGTCCACCCGGCTGCTGGCGATCTCCCGCTTGACCCTGGCCGTCCAGCGCAGCGCGCCGATGCTCCTGCCCGCCAGGTGCACGACCGCGTCGGACCCCGCCAGGGCGCCGGCGTCGATGGTGCCGCCCGCCGGGTCCCAGCGTGCGGCACCGGGACCGGGACTCGGCGAGCGGGTGAGGCGGATGACCTCGTGGCCCTCGGCGGTGAGCCTGGAGACCAGGGCGGTGCCGATCAGCCCGGTCGAGCCGGTGACCACGATGCGCATGTCGAGGAGTTTACTCGGTTGCCTCGTGACGGGCGGGAGCGGCCTTCCGCTCCGCCGGTGAGCCGTTGACGCTGGCGCCACTGAGCAGGTTGCGAGCGAGCTGCAGGCCGACCACGCCCTGGCTGAGCGCCTGCGCCAGCGCCTCTGACAGGCCCTGGGCGCCGTTCAGCACGATCATCTGGTCGACCGCGCCGAACGGCTTGGCGGCAGCCTCAACGATCGCCGGCCAGTTCTCCGCAAGCTGCTGGCCGATGACCGCGTCCTGGTTGTGGGCCAGGGCATCGGCCCGGGCCTTGATGGCCTCGGCCTCGGCCAGGCCGCGGGCCCTCGCCGCGTCCCCCTCGGCACGCCCTTTGGCGGTGGTCGCCGCGGCCTCGCCCTCGCCGATCTGCCTGGCGGCCCCGGCCCGGGCGGCAGCCTCCAGCTTGACCCGCTCGGCCTCGGCCTGCGCCTCCAGCTTGACCCGCTGGGCGTGGGCGGCAGCCTGCAGCTCGACCTCCTGGCGCTCGGCCTCGGCGCCGGAGATGCGGGCGTCGCGCTCGGCCTTGGCGAGGGTGATCTGCTCGTAGGCCCTGGCGTCGGCGGGCTTGCGCACGCTGGCCTGCAGGCGCTGCTCTTCGCGCTGCCCCTCCAGCTCGGCGACCTTGGTCTCCTGGACGACGACCTGCTGGCGGTTGGTGGCCTCGGAGAGCGGGCCGGCCTGGCGTGCCTCGGCGGCGGCGCGGTCGATCTCGGCCTGGAAGCCGGCCTGCTTGATCTGGCTGTCGCGGCGGGCGGCCGCCTTGAGGGCGTCCGCCGCCTGCTCGGCCTGGGTCGCCTCGCGGTCGGCGTGCGCCTGCGCGATGCGCGCCTCGCGTGACACGGCCGCGGCGTGCGGCAGGGCCAGGTTCTTGATATAGCCGGTGGGGTCGTGAACCTCCTGGATCTGCAGCGAGTCGACGATCAGCCCGAGCTTCTCCATCTCGGTGCCGGAGGACTCGCGCGTCAGCGAGGTCAGCTTCTCGCGGTCGCGGATCATCTCCTCGACCGTCATGTTGCCGACGATCGCGCGCAGGTGCCCCGCGAACACGTTGTGGACCCGCGCGTCCATCTGGTCCTGCTGGTCCAGGAACCGGCGCGCGGCATTGGCGATGGAGACGTAGTCGTCGCCGACCTTGAAGATCACCACGCCCTGGATGGACAGGGGAATGCCCTGGGTGCTGACGCAATCGATGGCGAGCTGGGCCTCGCGCAGGTCGAGCGAGAGCCGCCGGACGGTCTGGATGCCGGGAAGGACCAGGGTGCCTTTGCCGGTGACGATCTTGAAGCCGAGGCTCTCGCCGACGCCCTCGACCTCGGCGTGCTGGCGCAGTCCAGAGATCACCAGCGCCTCGTTCGGCTCAGCGACCCGCCACATGAGCCTGAAGAGGATGAAGAGCAGGAGGAGCAGGACGAGAATGCCAGCGGCGATGATGCTGAGGTCCATGAGAATTTGCGCCTCCAAGCCAGCCCTACACCGGGCTGACGACCACGGTCCTGGGAGGGAAGTACTCCACGACGACGACTCGGGTGCCGGGCGAGATCGTGTCCTGGGTGTCGGCGGCATAGGCGTTGAAGGCCTCGCTGCCGCCGCGGATGGCGATCATCACCTCCCCGATCCGCCCCGGTGCGATCGTCCCCGTCACCCGTCCAACCTTTCCGAGCATTCGATGGTCGGCCAAGCTGGACCTCACTTCTCCGGGCGATCACGCGTGCATCGCCCGTATCTTGGACCATCGGCCGGCGCGTCGCGAGGATACGGCGAGGCTGCTCGCCAAGCTGTCGGAAACTGGTCCGCAACGTGGTCACGTACCCCGACCATGGAGGGGTGGTATGCGAGACTCGTGGGACCCTGCCTGCTATGAGCGCTTTGCGGACGAGCGCAGCGCTCCCTTCCACGACCTGCTCGCCCTGATCCGGCCCATCCCAGGAGGCCGGGCTGCGGACCTCGGCTGCGGCACCGGCGCGCTCACCCTGGAGCTGCACCGGCACGTGCGGGCCCGCGAGACGCTGGGGATCGACAGCTCGGTGGCGATGCTCGAGCGCGCCCGCCCGCTCGCCGGGGACGGGTTGCGCTTCGAACCTGGCGACATTGCCACCTTCGGGCAGGATGGCCACGCGGGCGGAGACCGCGGCTGGGACCTCATCTGCTCCAACGCGGCCCTGCACTGGGTGCCCGACCATCCCGCGCTGCTCGCGCGTCTGGTGCCGGTCCTCGCTCCGGGTGGCCAGCTCGCCGTGCAGGTGCCCGCCAACTTCGACCACCCCTCGCACGTGGTCGCCGCCGAGCTGGCAGGTGAGGAGCCCTTCCGCGGTGCCCTTGACGGCTACCGGCGGCTCGGGCCGGTCGAGCCCGCGGAGCGCTACGCCGAGATCCTCGACCGCCTCGGCTTCGTCGAGCAGCACGTACGGCTCCAGGTCTACGGCCATCACCTGGCCGGCCGCGAAGCGGTGGTCGAGTGGGTCAGGGGCACGCTGCTCACCGACTACCAGCGACGCATGCCCGCCGAGCTGTTCGAGCGGTTCCTCGACCGCTACCGCGAGCGCCTGCTGCCCCTGCTGGACGAGCGCCGGCCCCATTTCTACCCGTTCAAGCGGGTGCTGCTGTGGGGAGCCCTGCGCCCCTGATCACGGTGCGGGCGGCGGCTTCGGCGCCCTGGTCTTGATCTCGACGCCGCCCATGAAGGCGACGCCGCGGACGTGCACGACGGGCGCGTCGTGCGGCAGGTTCGGATCCGGGTCCGCGCGGTTGTCCCAGCCACCCATGAAGCCGAAGCCGTGGGAGTCGACGCGGATCCCTGGCGGCACGATGATCTCCACGCCGCCCATGAACGCCACCGCCGTGATGGTGGTCACCTTACCGCTGAGGACCGCGTCACGAAGGTCCAGGTTGACGCCGCCCATGAAGGCCACCGCCGTCGACTCGGTGGGCACGCGCCAGCGTCCCTTGCGCTCTACGCCGCTCATGATCGCCAGCGACAGCCGCGGGCCCTGAGCCTCGCCGGGCGGGACGGGCCGCACGGGCAGCGTCGAGGTCGAGTCCGTCCTGGCGAGGCCGGGCGGCAGGTCGGTGAACAGGCGCTCGAGCTGTGCCCGGGTCCGCGCGGTGAGCGCGCCATCCGAGCGCACGTCGAACTCCTCCTGGTCGAGCCGTCCCTCGACATAGGCGGTGCGCAGCCGGTCGATCGCATGGTTGCGCTCGGCGTCCGACACCCGCGGGGAGGTGTCGGCCGGCACCGGCTCGGTGCCGGTCCGGGGCGGCTCGGCGTGGTCGTTCGACTCTTGCGGCATCCGGACGACTCCTCTCAGCGCCGCTGGCAGGTGGGGCAGAAGGTGGTGCCGCGGCTGCCAAGCACCATTTTGCGCAGGGGCGCGCCGCAACGCGGGCAGGGCCGGCCGGCCTGGCCGTAGGCGATCAGGAAGGTGGCGTTGCGGCCGCTCTCACCGTTGACCATACGGTAGTCACGGAAGGTGGTGCCCTCGCGCATGAGCGCCTGCTCGAGCACCTCGCGGATCGCCTTGTGCAGGGCGATGGCGCGCCGCCGGCCGACGCGCCGCGAGGCCGGGTGGATGCGGGCCAGCCACAGCGCCTCGTCCGCGTAGATGTTGCCAACGCCGGCCACCGGTCGCTGCGACAGCAGGTAGGGCTTGACGGGCGAGCGGGTGGCCGCGAGGGCGCGGGCGAAGCGCTCCGGGTCGAACGCCTCGGACAGCGGCTCGGGGCCGAGCTGGGCCAGCGTGGGCAGCGCCTGGTAGACGCCGTTCTGGACCACCGCCAGGCAGCCGAAGCGGCGGGTGTCGCGGAAGACCAGCTCGCGGCCGTCATCGAGGCCGACGCGGGCGCGGGTGTGGGCGTCGGCCGGCCCGAAGTGGAGCACGCCGGTCATACCGAGGTGCATGACCAGCTCGAGGCCGCCATCCAGCGGGCAGATCAGGAACTTGCCGCGCCGCCCGACCTCCAGGATGGTGCGGCCCTCCAGCCGCTCGGGATGGTGGAAGCGGCGCTGCACGTCGGTCCACACCTTGACGACCCGGCGCCCACGCAGCTCCGGCTGGAGCTGCCGGCGGACCGACTCGACCTCGGGAAGCTCAGGCATACGGTCAGCCTACTACCTTGCCGGCCATGGCTTGTCGGGCACTGGCACGCCCGCGGGCCAGCATCCCACGCCGGCCAGGAACTCGGCCAGACCGGGCGTGAGGTCGAGGTGGGGGAGGGACTCCAGCCCGACCATGGCCGCCTCGTCGGCGTCGCTGGCCGCCACCGGCGCGGCGTCGTCCAGCTCGGCCCACAGGTCGGCGATCACGTAGTGGTAGCCCTCGCCGATGCGCTCCACCACGCCGGCCACCTCACCGATGCGCGCGACCAGGCCCGTCTCCTCGCGCAGCTCCCGGGCTGCCGCCTGGGCGAGGGTCTCGCCGGCCTCCACCCTGCCGCCCGGCAGCGACCAGCTCCCCCTGGCGGGCGGCTTGCCCCGGCGCACCAGCAGCAGCCTGCCGTGGCGGTCGCGTGCGATCAGCCCGACCGCCACCGTGGGGACGGCGGGTCGCCGCCCTCCGCGACCGCCCGGCTCACCCCGGCTCACCCCGCCCCCGCCGGTCGGCTCAGTCGTGCCTGGTGCCGGGGCGGTTGCGGGCCTGCCGGGGCGGTGAAGGGTTGGAGCGGACGAATTTTCCCTCGAGACCGGACGTCAGCAGCAGGATCGCGAGCAGGGTGACGGGGAAGAGGGCAACGACGGCGAGCATCAGCAGTGACACGGGACGAACCTCCTCGCCGCGGGACCGAGAGTCGCAGGCGCCCGCGTCACAGCAGCCACTCGCGGCGCAGACGGGAACGCGGCCCGACTCAACTTGCAGTATCGGCAGCTCAGTGGCACTGTCCGACCGTCGTTATCCGATCGTGTCCAAGGTGGTGCCGTTGCGTGCCCCTATGGCGCGTGGCGCGGCCGGTGATGACCTCGGCGCCGCCGCCCCAGAGTCGCGGCCCGGCGTTTGCTATCGTCTGCGCATGTCCGGCTTCGACCTGCACACCCACTCGACCCGCTCTGACGGCACCCTCGCTCCGCGCGAGGTGGTCGAGCTGGCGGCGTCGCGCGATCTCGCCGGGATCGCTCTCACCGACCACGACACCACCGACGGCCTGCCAGAGGCTCGCGAGGCCGCCGGTGACAAGGGCCTGGAGGTGCTCACCGGCTGCGAGCTGTCCGCCGAGCACGATGGTCAGCCGGTGCACGTGCTCGGCTACGCCTTCGATCCCGGGGAGCCGCGGTTCGCGGCCAGGCGCGGGTGGATCCGTGCCGGGCGGGTGGGTCGCGCCGAGCGCATGGTCCAGCGCCTGCGCGAGCTGGGCGTGGACATCAGCCTCCAGCGTGTCCTCGAGCTCGCCGCCGGCGGCTCGGTCGGCCGGCCGCACGTCGCCCGGGCCATGGTCGAGGCCGGGGTGGTGCCGGACGTCGCCGCCGCCTTCTCGCCCCAGTGGATCGGCACCGGCGGCCGCGCCTACCTGGCCAAGCTGGCGGTCACGCCGGTCGAGGGGGTCGAGCTGATCCGCGGGGCCGGCGGCGTGGCTGTGCTCGCCCATCCCTCGATCCACGCGGGGGCCATGGCGGTGCCCGAGTCGGTCATCCGCGCGATGGCCGAGGCGGGCATGGCCGGCCTCGAGGTCGACCACCCCGACCAGCCGCCAGCGGATCGCGCCCATTGGCGCCGCCTTGCCGCTGAGCTGGGGCTCGAGGTCACCGGCTCGTCCGACTGCCACGGCGCCCTGTACGGCTACCGCATGGGCGTCTGCCGCACCCCGGAGGACGTGCTGGAGCGCCTGCTCGCCCGCCGTCCCTCCAAGGGTCTGAGGGTCGAATCGTCGCAGTAGGGGCGTAGCCTCAAAGCATGCGCATACACGACCCCGACCAGCAGAGCCTTCCGGGGATCGACTCGAGCCCGGTCACCTACCTGAGCCCTTCCGCGCTCGAGCGGTACCGGCACTGCCCGCGCCTGTATCGCTTCCTGTACGTCGACGGGATGTGGAACCGGTCCCGGACGACGGGAACGCAGTCGTTCGGGACCAGCGTCCACTCGGTACTGCGCGAGTTCTTCCGCCTGCCGGTCGCCCGTCGCAGCCTCGACCGCCTGCTCGAGCTGTTCCGCCGCTCGTGGGTGCGTGAGGGCTATCGCAGCAAGGAGGAGCGGCAGCGCGAGCGGGAACGCGCCGTCGAGGCGCTGCGCGCCTGGTATGAGCGGGCCGACATCACCGCGGTGCCCTTCGCGACCGAGGTCGACCTGCAGGCGAGCTGGGGCGACGTGGTGCTCAAAGGGCGCCTGGACCGGATCGACGCCGATCCCGAAGGCGGGCTGGTGGTGGTCGACTACAAGACCGCGCGCCGGCCGGTGAGCCAGGTGGCGGCGGACGCCGACGAGGCGCTCACGATCTACGCGGCGCTTGCCGGACGGCGGTTGCGCCGGCCGGTCACGCGGCTGGTGCTCGACTACGTCATCGCCGGCGCCCAGGTGGAGACCGCGCGACCGCCCGCCGTGCTGGAGGAGCGGCTCGGCAAGATCCTGGAGACGGCCGCCACGCTGCGGGCGGACACTGAGTTCATGCCCCGCACGGGGCCCTGGTGCGCGTGGTGCGACCTGCTCGGAGCCTGCCCTGACGGGCAGCGGGAGATCGGTGCCCAGTGAGCCCAGTTGGACTCGCGGGGCCTACTCGTTGTATCAGAGAGGTGGCGCCGACCCTCGGGACGGGCAGCCGAAGCCGGATTCGTGGGGGAGAGTCCATTTGGAGGAACCGACGCTAGCCCGGATGAAGGGCCTCGCGGCGCATCTGCTGCTGCCGTGCCGCAGCGAGTCGGTGGGCACCGTGCGGGCACTGCTTCATCGTGACCTCGGTCGCTGGGAGGTCGCCGAGGAGGTCGCCGACGCCATCCAGCTCGCCATCGCCGAGGCGGTCACCAATGCGGTGATGCACGGCTCCTGGGGACAGCGCAAGTCGGTGCTGGTGGTGCGCTGGTCGCTGGTCGACGGGCTGTTCACCTTCTCGGTGCAGGACCGTGGACCGGTGCTGGACAGCTCGCGCACGGCCATGTCACGGCGTGCCCACCCGTCACAGAACCGGGGCCGTGGGCTCTACGTCATGCATGCGGTGATGGACCGGGTGGTGGTCGACTCTGGGCTGAACGGGACGCGCATCCTGCTCGAGAAATCGCTCGACACACCCGCCGCCGGTTAGCCGGCGGGGACGTGCAGCGACAGTGGGACGTGCAGCGGCGATCGTGACGACGACCACGCCAGCCGGGCCGGCCGCGGTCGCCGCCGCTCTCTCGTTCGACGGCGACCGCCTCCCAGCGAACCGGCTCGAGCTGGCGAGCGGTCGCTACTGGGCCTCGCCTGGTTGCGTCTCCTGCATCACTGGCCACATCCGAAGCTCCTCGGCCAGCGCGCGGATCTCGCTGTCGGGGTAGCGACGGTGACCTCCCAGGGTGCGCAGGAACGGTAGCTTGCCTTCCTGAGCCCAGCGAGAGACCGTCTTGGGGGACACATGAAGAAGACCGGCTACCTCGGAGGTTCTGAGGTAGGTCGGCCGGCTTGTCCGGCTCATTTGCTCGACACCCCTTCGGCTTGTCGTCCCGGCACGGGACGCTGCTGTTGTCCCAATAGGGACACTATCCGGTTCCAGCAAAAATGCTGAATAAGTGGTTCTACCTAGGAAAGCTCGAACCAGTCGTATGCCCCACTGCTCACGATTACTTCATTTTCCCAGGTCAGCGACTATATATGGACTGATTATCCCGCCAGCGAGCGATCCGGAGGCGTTACGAAATTATGCGGGGAGACGACGTTCAGCCACTGAGCGTGGTTGGACGAGAGATCGCTCCCGGCTGATGAAACTCGGTTCGGAACTGCCCGTACCGGTCAGGCCCGAGCGACGCCTTGCCATGCAGAGGCGACGCCGCGCTCCCGGGGGGACCTCGCAGCCGTCTGCTCCGGCATGGCGACTGCGTGCGGGGCCGGCGTCGCCTTCTTCCCCCCTCTCCGCGACTGGCTCCGCCGCGGCTGGTACGGGACACTGTCGCGATGCGATGCTTCATCTGCCGGACCTGCGGGGTCCAGCACGCGGCGGGCGAGCGGCCGCCCGAGCGCTGCCTCATCTGCGAGGACGAGCGGCAGTACGTCGGCTGGCAGGGCCAGCAGTGGACGACACTGGACGAGCTGCGGGCCGCGGGCTTCCGCAGCGACGTGCGCCCGCTCGAGCCCGACCTGCTCGGCATCGGCACCATCCCGCCGCTCGGCATCGGGCAGCGGGCGCTGCTGGTCCGCGGTGAGCGCGGCAACGTCCTCTGGGACTGCGCCGGCTACCTCGACCAGGAGGCGATCGACCAGGTCCGCGAGCTCGGCGGGCTGGCCGCCATCGCCGCCTCGCACCCGCACTTCTACGGCTGCGTGGTGGAGTGGAGCCAGGCGTTCGGCGGCGCGCCGATCTACCTGCCCCGCGCCGATGCCCAGTGGATCATGCGGCCCGACCCGGCGGTGAGGCTGTGGGAGGACCGCGTCGAGGTGGCCGCGGGCATCACCCTGGCACAGTGCGGCGGCCACTTCGAGGGCTCGGCCGTCCTGCACTGGGCCGCGGGTGCCGAGGGCCGTGGGGCGTTGCTGGTCGGCGACACCATCCAGGTGGTGCGCGACCGTCGCTTCGTGTCGTTCATGCGCAGCTATCCCAACCTCATCCCGCTGCCCGCTGGCGCCGTGGCGCGCATCGCCGGGACGCTGCAGCCGCTGCCGTACGATCGGGTCTACGGCGGTTGGTGGGACATGGTGGTGCCGGCGGGCGCCGCCGAGGCGATCCGCGCCTCCGTGCAGCGCTACTCCGCCTGGCTGGAGCGCATGCAGTCGCCGTAGCCGGAGCGAGCCGCTCGGCCGGCCGCTACCGCAGCACGAACGTGATCCGCTTGTGCTGCAGGTCCGGGTGGTGGACCACGAGGGCGGGTGGGCTGACGCACAGGAAGTGCGCGACCGCCTCGGTGAGCTGGTTGAAGAACTCCTGCGACGGGAACTGCACCAGTGGCGTCCAGTGGACGGTCACGCTGCGGACGTCCTGCAGCCGCGGCCAGGGGACCGGCCCGAACTGGAGCTTGACGTACTGGCGCGGGTTGGCGACGCGGATGAGCGTGGGCGGGTTCATGCCGCCTTCGTCGACGATCCGCCCGAGCGGCCGCTTGCGGCGGGTCTCCCGGACGGTCGTGAAGTAGCGGCGCCGCATCGCCCGGTACGCCTCGTACTGCTCCGCCTTGGTCAGCTCCTTGACGTGCATGAACGCCTGCGTGGTGAGGCTACGGACGCGCCAGTACCGGCCGAAGCCGACGGCCGCGGCGATCACCGCGGCCCACCACAGGGTCGTGGTCTGACCGAGCTGCCCGACGGCGAGCGCGAGAAGGACGAGTGTGAGCACGACGGCGACGGCTCCAACGAGCACGGTGGGACTGGTACGCCAGTCGCGCGCCCCCGATGGCTCGGGCGGCGGATCAGGTTCAGGGGCACTCACGGCCTTGGACTATCGCACAGCTCCCTGAAGTTCTGCAAATCCGGGGTGCGCAGCCCCGCTACGCCTCTTCCTGGTCGCCCTTTGAACGACCCTGCGCGAAGGCGATCGCCTCGAGGGTCGCCTGGTAGACGAAGCGCTCCCGCTTCGGAGCCGCCAGGAAGCGGGCGACGGCGGCAAGCGGTGCCGGGCCGCCCAGCGCGTGCGACTCGACGATCGCCGCCCGGGTCGTCTTCACGGTGTGCGCGACCATGATCGGAGCGGCCGCGTTGTCCTCCGCGGCGGCCTGCGCCAGCGCCCGCTCCAGCCGCTCGCCCGGCCCCTCGTAGCCGAGCACGGTGGCGACCGCTCCCTCCGGGTCGCGGCGGCGCACGGCGGCGAGCACCTCACCGGCATCGCCGGTCGTGCGGGGCTGGACCCGCGGCGGCTGCTTGGCGTCGAGCCGGCCGGTCCACTGCACGAACCAGGCGGCGTGGAACAGGCCCCGAAGCACCTCAGGGCCCGGGTCGACCGACCACGCCCAGCGCAGCGCGTCGGTGTAGGTCAGGGTGTGGGTGACGTCGAGCCAGCCCCACTCGTTGGTGTCGTCGGTGTCCAGGTCGATGTCGAAGCGTCCGAGCCGCTCCGCCGCGGCCCTGGCGACGTCGTCGATCAGCGCCGGCACCGGGGTGCCCGCCTCGAGCGCGCGGCGGAGGTCGTCGAACGCGTCCTCGGGCGAGCCGTCGACCAGGTCGCGGCGCAGCGCCGTGCGGTCGGCGCCGGCGGATGGCTGCGGGCGCTGCCCGCGCCGGGCGGCGAGCAGGAGCCCGAGGTCCAGCTCGGCCGCCCTCCAGGCGCGTAGGAACTGGCGCATGTAGGGCAGCCGGTCGTAGCGCGTGGACAGCACCGTGGCCGGGACCAGCGGGCCGAGCACGTTGCCGGCCTCCTGCCAGCCGATCCGATCAAGCAGCTCGAACGCCTTCTGCGAGTAGATCAGCGGGTGGCCGTAGCCGAGGAAGTGGTCGGTGATGGCCCGCAGCAGCGCGTGCCGCACGGCCCCCCGCCCTGCCCCCGCCTCGAGCAGGCCGTACAGCAGCGCCTCGGCCTCGTCGGCGCGCTCCTCGTCCACCAGCCTGGGGAAGGCGGCGAGCGCCCCGGCGGTCGACCCGTAACGTGCCGGGTCCACCGGGTCGGGCCGCGGCCGCGGCGGGCGGCGCACCTCCGTCTGGCTCACCACCGAGAGCCCCTGGACCACCGGCAGGGCCTTGAGCGGGCCCTCGAACAGCTGCGCGATGTTGAGGCAGTCCGCCAGGGTGGCGAGCGAGTGGTTCCAGCCGTACTGCGCCCGGGGAGCGCCGTAGTGCACCCCCTCCCGAACCAGCTCGGCCAGGGGCGTGCCGATCCGCCGCAACCGCATGGCGTCACGCGCCAGCCGGCCGACGTCCATCTCGCCCATGGCGTCCAGCAGGCTGGCGAACAGCTGCGGTGACCCCGGTGGCCCCGGTGGCCCCGGTGCTCGTCGCCGACGACCATCCGGTGGTCCGGCAGGGCCTGCGGACCTTTCTGGGGCTGCAGGACGACGTCGAGATCGTCGAGGTCCCGCGCCTGCTCGCCACCGGTGCCTCCAACCAGGCGATCGCGGCCGAGCTGGTGCTCTCCTCCAAGACGGTCAAGACCCACGTGAGCAGCATCCTCGCAAAGCTCGAGGTCACCGACCGCACCCAGGCGGCTCTCTTCGCCGTGCGCGAGGGTCTCGCGCCGTAAGCGGCGAGAATCACGCGGCGGGTGTTTTCATATCGGGAGATCTCCCGATGACGGCCTCGTTTTCTGACCGTTTTTTGACAATGGACGCGCTGCGATGTCCAATCGGCGGGCAGAATCGGGGGCGGGCACTTCGGTGTCATGTAAAAGTAGATGGGGGGCAATTGTCTGAGCACGACGCTAAAGGCGTTCGGTCGCATCGACCCTTTCGACGCCGTCGCGACCCTCAAAATGTCATCCTGATCTCCAAGGACTCGAGTCTCGCCTCGCTGCTCGAGGCCATGATCGCAAGACCCAGGTCGCTGAAGATCCTGGGCTCCAGCAGCGAATTTCCGGAGCCCGAGGAATTCCCGGCCGATACGGTCGTGCTCGACCTGCCCTCCAGGGTCCGGTGGGCCGCTTGCCAGCAGGTCCGTGAGCGCTATTTCGGCCGCATGATCGTGACGGTGTCCAATGAGCGGGAGACCGAGGGCTGGCCGCTCGACGCCGCCTGCTGGTTCCTGGTGCGGCCGTTCGGGGCGCAGGACGTCCTGCGGGCGCTGCGGGCACCGGTGCCGCCAGGTCCCGCGGCGCGGGCGCCTCTGGCCACGCGTCGACGCACCGCCGACCGGGAGGCGGCAGCGCCCCCCCGGCCCGGCCGGACCGAGGCCGCCGTGACCGAGGGCTCCCCGGCGCAGCCGGAGTCGGCCGCGCGGCTCTCCACCGATGACTCGCTGTGGGACGTCGACACCCGCGACGCCCCACCGCCGCCCACGGTCGTGGCCGCGGAGGCCACGGAGGCCACCGAGGGCGCGAGCGCGCCACGCGGTCCGTCGCCGCCGCGCCGTCGCTCGCGGCGTGTCCTGGCCGAAGTGGTGGGCGCGCTGGTCCTGGTGGTCGTGGCCGGGCTGGGCGGCATCGCGGTCGGGCGGGCGAGCGCGCCGCACGGCCGGCTCGACGTGAGCGCGATCTCGCCGGCGCCCACTCCGGGCGCGCCCAGCGCGCTGTCCAGTGGAACCCCGCCGGCGACCCGCGAGCAGCTCCTGGCGTCCACCGCCTCCTGCCTGTCCGCGCTCGACCACTCCGACGCGGCGATCTCCTACCTCGTCGGCAACATCCGCGACGACCGTCTCTCCAAATCCATCCAGCAATACCAGACTGACCGCCGGGTCTGCCGCGAACGAGTGAGGTGAAGGCGATGCGAGCCACCCTGCGTGGCGCCGTTCTCACCACGACCGTCCTGGTCGTGTGCCTGACCGCCGCTCCAGCCATGGCCGCCAAGGACCTGCGGGTCAGCATGGCGACCTGCACGGGGGTCACTGTCGTGGGCGAGGGCCTGCCCAAGTCGTCCCAGGTCTTCCTCCTGGTGCGCAACCTGGCCAACGGCGCGACCGTGGGCGGCAAGCCCACGCCGGTGAGATCCTCGGCGGACGGCACCGTGCGGGCCAGTGTGAAGTTGGACCTGAACGGCGTGCGCACGGTGGACGTCAGCATCTGGACCAAGAGCGGCGAGACCCTGCAGATGGCCGCGCGCGACGTCGCCAGCATCAGCTGCGGCAAGCTGCCGATGACCGGCGCGCCGGCGCACGGTGGCATGGCGCTGCCGTTGGCCGGGGTGTTGCTGGCCCTGGGCGCCGCGGCGCTGTGGGGCGCCCGGAGAATGAGCCTCCGCGGGTAACGAAGGTTGCATTCGGGATGAGCGGCAGGCCTATGCGGCCGTCCGGTCGTCGGCCGGCTCGGAGACCGCCTCCTCCGGGGCCAGCGCCAGCTCGAGCACCTGCCCGATCTCGTCGGCCAGATGGAAGGTCATCTGCTCGCGCACCGACTCGGGCACGTCCTCGAGGTCACCGCCATTGCGGCCGGGCAGGATGACCTCCTTGAGGCCGGCCCGGTGCGCGGCGAGGACCTTCTGCTTCACGCCGCCGATCGGCAGCACGCGACCCTGCAGGGTGACCTCGCCGGTCATGCCCACCTCGGCCCGCACGGGCCGCCCGGTGAGCAGGCTCACCAGCGCCGTGGTCATGGTGACCCCGGCGCTGGGGCCGTCCTTGGGAACGGCCCCGGCCGGCACGTGCAGGTGCACCCGACGCCGCTCGACCGGCTCGCCGATGCCGAGATCGCCGGCGTGGGCGCGCACGTACGACAGGGCGATGCTGGCCGACTCCTTCATCACGTCGCCGAGCTGGCCGGTCAGCGTCAGGCCGGGCTCGCCGTCCATCACGCTGGCCTCGACGAACAGCACGTCGCCGCCGACGCCGGTGACCGCCAGCCCGGTGGCCACGCCCGGCACGGCCGTGCGATCGGCCGCCTCGAAGAAGAACCTCTGCCGGCCCAGGTAGCCGCGCAGGTCGTCGGCGTCGATCACCACCGGAGCGGTGACCTCGCCGGCGGCGAGCCTGGTGGCCACCTTGCGCAGCAGCCTGCCGATCTCGCGCTCGAGGGTGCGGACGCCGGCCTCGCGCGTGTAGTCGCCGACGATCCCGCGCAGCGCCCCGGTGGTGACGACCGCCTCACCCTCCCGCAGGCCGGCCTGCTCGGTGCGCCGGCCGAGCAGGTGGTCGCGAGCGATCGCGACCTTCTCCTCCTCGGTGTAGCCGTCCAGGCGGACGACCTCCATGCGGTCCAGCAGCGGCTGCGGGATGGTCTCGACCACGTTCGCGGTGGCGATGAACAGCACCCCGGACAGGTCGAGGTCGACCTCGAGGTAGTGGTCGCGGAAGGAGTGGTTCTGGGCCGGGTCGAGCACCTCGAGCAGGGCTGAGGAGGGATCGCCGCGCCAGTCCGCGCCGACCTTGTCGACCTCGTCCAGCAGGAACACCGGGTTCATGGTCCCGGCCTCCTTCATCGCCCGGACGATGCGGCCGGGCTGGGCGCCGACGTAGGTGCGCCGGTGCCCGCGGATCTCGGCCTCGTCGTGGATGCCGCCGAGCGCGACCCGCACGAACGTGCGGCCCATCGCCCGCGCCACCGACTCGCCCAGCGAGGTCTTGCCGACGCCCGGCGGGCCGACCAGCGCGATGATGGTGCCGGAGCCGCGCCCGGCCTGCTGTTCGATGCCGCGGTCGGCGCGCAGCTTGCGGACCGCCAGGTACTCGATGATGCGGTCCTTGACGTCCTCGAGCCCGTTGTGGTCCTCGTCGAGCACCCGCCGGGCCTCGGCGATGTCGAGCCGGTCGTCGGACTTCCTGCCCCAGGGCAGCTCGGTGACGGTGTCGAGCCAGGTGCGGATCCAGCCGTGCTCCGGGTTCTGCTCGGGCGTGCGCTCGAGCCGGTCGATCTCCCGCTCGATCGCGTTGCGGGTCCCCTCGGGCAGGCCCGCTCCCAGCTCCTCGAGCCGCTTGCGGTAGCCGGCGACGACGCCCTCGGCGTCGTCGGCCTCACCCAGCTCCTTGCGGATGGCGGCCAGCTGCTGGCGCAGGATGAACTCGCGCTGGGTCTTCTCCATGCCCTCGGAGACGTCCTTGCGGATGCGGTCCTTCAGCTCCAGCTCGCCGAGGAGGTCGCGGGCCCAGCCGAGGACCTTCTCGAGGCGCTCGACGACGTCGATGGTCTCGAGCACCTCGACCTTGCGCTCGAAGGAGAGGTCGGGAGAGTAGACCGCGGTGTCGGCAAGCTGCCCAGGGTCGTCGACGCCCCGCAGCGTCTCGGCCACCTGGCGGGCGCCACGGGACTCGAGGATGTTCTCGATCACGGCACGGTACTCGCGGGCCAGCTCGCGGGCGCGCGCGGTGGGCTCTGGCTCGACCACCCGCTCGATCTCGACCCAGTTGGCGCTGCCGGTGCCGGCCACGCCGGCGGCGATGCGGGCGCGGTGCAACCCGCGGACGACGATCGCCATCTGGCCACCGGGCAGCTCGCCGGTCTCCTCGATCTCGGCGACGGTGCCGATGCGGGCGTAGCGCTCGCCCACCTTGGGGACGAGCACCAGCAGCTGACCGGCGTCCCTGGCCGCGCTGGCGGCGGCGCGCGACTCGGCGGTCTCGAGGGTTGCGGTCACGACCATGCCAGGAAGCACGACTCCGCTGGTCAGAGGGAGCAGCGGTAGGGTCTGGACAGAGAGCTCAGGCATTTGTTCTCCAGATCAAAGGTCGAGTGCGATACCAGTCTCAACGCCAGGCTGAGCGGAGCAATTCCTTGCCCGACAGGAAGGTTGAGGTGTGCGACCTTCGCTATATCGAGTACGTCCCGGGTCGGCCCCGGGGACGGGGCCGCTACCAGTCCTGGAGGCTCATGAGGTGATCGCTGACCTGGTAGAGGGTCGTCTGGTCGACGCCGCCGATCAGGCAGTAGACGATATCGTGCACGCGCCACCAGATGCTGCCGGTCTGGTTCCAGCGGGCCGCCTCGAGCTGGCCCTCCTTGGCGCCGGTTCCCCCCGTCATCTCCGGCAGGCTGCCCTTCCAGCGGATCAGCGTGACGCGTCGGCCGGAGCGGTCGCGGTACTCGGTGACGGCCGCGAGGTGGTCGGCGAGCGTGCGCGAGCCGGCCGCCTGCACGCGGAGGCCGTAGACCCGCAGGTCCGGGGTCTGGGCGGCGGGCCCGAGCACGGCCGTCAGGCGCCGCTGGGTCGACGCGTCCCAGCGCAGCGTCAGCGACTGGGTCCGGTAGGCCGCCCAGGCCGCCTCGAGCGTGCCCGACCGCTGCGGCGCGGGCACCACCAGGATGGTCGCCGCGAGCAGGGCGGCGGCGAGCCCCGCGGCGGCGCCCAGGCCGAGCCAGTGCCGGCGCCGGCCGCCCCTGGCCTGGTCATGGCCGCCCTCGCTGCGCAGGGCGGCCGTGACCCGCGCGCGGGCCGCGGCAGGCGCGGGCACCGCCGAGGAGCGGACCAGCGCGGTGAGCTGGCGGTCGCGCAGGGCGCTGGAGGCGCAGTGGCTGCAGTGCGAGACGTGCTCGCGCGCGGTCACCGCCTCGTGGGGCTCGAGCTCCCCGAGGCTGAAGGCGGTCAGCCGCCCGCGGAACTGCTCACAGGTCATCGGCCTGTACCCTTCCCAGCTCTGGCAGCAGCATCGCCTCCAGCCGGCGACGGGCCCGGTGCAGGCGCGACAGGATGGTTCCCCGCGGCACGCCCATGATCGTGGCCGCCTCGGCGCAGGAAAGGCCGTGGATGTCGACCAGCGTGACCGCCGTGCGGAAGTCCTCCGGAAGGCGGGCGATGGCCCGGCGCACGCTCTCCCGGTCCAGCTCGCGGACGGCCTGCTCCTCCGGGCCCGGCTCGAAGCTGGCCGGCTCGATGGTGGGCTCCTCGCTCGAGTCGAGCCAGACCAGCGGCAGGCGCCGCTCCTTCCGGTACTGCGTGCAGAACAGGTTGTACTGGATGCGGAGCAGCCATGCCTTGCAGTTGGTGCCCGGCACGAAGGTCGAGAACGAGCGCAGCGCCCGGAGCATCGTCTCCTGGGTGAGGTCCTGGGCGGCGGCCCGGTCGGCCGTCAGCCGCAGCGCGGCGTCGTACAACGTATCCATGTGCGGTACGGCGGCCGCCTCGAACCCGGCCAGCTCCACTGGCGACGACTCCCTCCTGTCGGCCGAGGCGCTCCCGCCACTCCTGCATCAGGAACTTCCGTGCCCTACGACCGATTCCCGGCCGGCCGCGAGGCACAGGCCCCGCGGCCGCTAGCTCGCCACCGCCGGTGCCGTCGAGGGTGCCTCCGGCCGTGGTCCGGCGATGCGGCGCCGGCGCCGCCGGCGCGAGCCGGAGCGACGCGTCGAGGGCGCGGCCGCGCCGTTCTCCTCGGCGTGCGACTCGCCCACGGCGGACTGTCCGGCCCTGGCCGCGGCCCGGCTGGCGGCCGCCGCCTCGACCGTTGGCAGGCCGAACATGTCGACCAGGAGCTGGCTGGTCGAGTAGACCTCGTGCATGGGCTCCGCGCGCAGGTCCAGGTGCTCGCGGATCGCCTCCGCGGTGGCCGTCTCGTTCCAGGCCGCGAAGGTGATCGCCACGCCGGCCGCTCCCGCACGGCCCGTGCGGCCGATGCGGTGCACGTAGGCGCGCTCGTCCTCGGGCGTGTCGTAGTTGATGACGTGCGACAGCCCGGCGATGTCGAGACCGCGGGCGGCCACGTCGGTGCACACCAGCACGTCCAGCTTGCCCTTGCGGAACGAGCGCATGACCCGCTCGCGGACCACCTGGGGCAGGTCGCCGTGCAGGGCGCCGGCCTTGTAGCCGCGATCGACCAGGCCCTGGATGGTCCGCTCGACCCCGCGCTTGGTACGCCGGAACACGGCGACGCGGTCCCGGTCGGGGGCGTCGAGCAGGCGGCAGAGCACCTCGAAGCGGTTCAGCGGGTGGACCTGGAAGAAGTACTGCTTGGTGGCCGGGACGGTGGTTCCCTCGCCCTCGGGCTCGGCGTGCACGAAGGTGGGCTGCTTGGAGTAGCGGCGCGCGAGCGCCACCACTTCTTTGGGCATGGTGGCCGAGAACAGCATGGTCTGCCGGTGCTCGGGGGTGGCGTCGATGATCGCCTCGACGTCCGGCAGGAAGCCGAGGTCGAGCATCTCGTCGGCCTCGTCGAGCACGAGGATGCGGAGGGAGTCCAGTTGCATGCTGCCCTGCCGCAGGTGGTCGAGCAGCCGGCCCGGGGTGCCCACCACCACCGCGGCGCCCTCGTTCAGGTCGACGATCTGTGGGCCCAGCGGGCGCCCGCCCACGATCGCGGCCACGCGGATGCCGGCGTCGTGACCGGCCTTCTCGACGTCGGCCGCCACCTGCAGGCACAGCTCACGGGTGGGAACGACGACCAGGGCCTGGACCACCGGCTCGCTGGGATCGACCTCCTGCACGATCGGGATCCCGAACGCGAGCGTCTTTCCGGTCCCCGTGCGCGCCTGGCCGATCAGGTCGACGCCGGCCAGGGCGAGGGGCAGGCAGAGGGTCTGGATGGGGAAGGGGTGCTCGATCCCGATACGGGCGAGCGCGGTGAGTGTTGCCGGAAGGGCACCGAGGTCGGCGAAGCTTCGTTCGACGACCGTGCCAACGGCCTTGCTGTTCGATGATTTGCTCAGGCTCAAGCCTCCAAATTCGTGGACGTGCGCTGAACGCGGCTACCGCGAGGAGCCTGCCTTCCGCGCTGACCAGTGTAACGACGTTGGCGGTTCCCCGAGTCGTGATCGACCGGATCGACCGCCTGGACCGGGCGGCCGGGGAGGGATTCGGCTCCTCCGACTCCCCAGCGCACCGCGGGCTCCGCAGGGCAACCTTAGTACCGCGGGAGCTCCGGGTCCACCATCAAGCTCCACTCGTCGATGCCGCCGGCCAGACTGCGGGCGCGCGGCCAGCCGTTCGCCTTGAGCCACACGGCCGCCTGCGCGCTCCGCATACCCGTGTGGCAGTAGACGACCACGTCCGCCTCTCTGGGGATCTCGGCCGATGCACGGTCCACGAACTCGCCAAGATCGACGTGGAGGGACGGCTCGATGGCGGCGATCCCCCGCTCCACCCCGGTGCGCACGTCGATCAGCAGCGGTGCGCCGGGCCCGGCCAGCTCGCCGGCCAGGTCGGCGGCTGTCACCTCTTCGAGCAGCGGGTGGCGGTTGCTGAGCATCAGCCCGCTCCCTCGCCCTCGACCAGACTGGCCACCACGTGGAATCCCCCTCAGCGTTCATCCGGCCACGCGCCCTCGGCGCTCGCTGCCGCGCCAATCGTACCGCTCGCTACGGTAGTCTTGGCGCGGTCTCCACCGGCTTGCTCGTCCAGGAGGTTGCCCAGTGGCCAGTCCGGCCGAGGTCTACCAGGCGCTGCGCGAGGCCCACGCCAAGGCCGACGCGAACGCCGCCGTCGCGCTGTACGCGCCAGAGGGCGTGTACTACGAGCCGGGCAATCTGGCCCACCGCGGCCGAGACGAGATCCGCAACTACCTTGCCGCCTACTTCGCCAGGCGGGGCCCGGTCGAGGTCACGGTCAAGCGCGAGGTGACCGCGGACTCGTCGGTGCTGGTCGAGTGGACCAGCACCTACACCGAGGGCGGCCGGCGCTTGTCGGGCACGCCCGGTGTCTCGGCGGTCGAGGTCGGCGGCGAGGGCATCACCTACCACCGCGACTACCAGTAGGCGGCGGCCGGGGGCGGGTCGTGGCGCTCAGTGTGAGGCGAAGCCGACCCGCTTGGCCGCGTTCTCCTCGCCGATCTCGACGTAGGCGAGCTTGTCGACCGGGATGCCGATGCGGCGCCCCGTGGTGTCCACCAGCCAGATGACCCGTGCCCGGTCGTTCAGGGCGCCCTCGACCGCCTTGACGACCTCGTCCGGCGACTGGTCGGTCTCGATCTCGAGCTCCTTTGGGCTGTAGACCACGCCCAGCTTGACCTCCATCGGCTTCCTGTCCTCCCGCTCGAAGACGCAACGGCCACCGCGCCTGCTGCCAGGGTGGGGCTTGCGGCGCGAGGGTAGCAGGCCGCCTCAGCCGGTGGACGGGGAGGTGATGGCTGTCGCACCGGCTTGGTAGGTTCCTGCCGCGGTGGACCGAGCACTGACGGGTCGCATGGCGGGGGGAGGCGAGGCCGAGTGGGCTGGGGCGTGGGCCTGGTGGCGGTGGCGCTGCTGGGGCTCGCGGCGGGGTTCGCGCTGGCGCGCCGCGGCGGCCGGCTCGGCCTGGCCGCCGATCTGCTGGACCGCCGCCTCGACGGCATGTCGAAGGAGCTGGACCGGCGGCTGGTCGACCTCGACCGCCGCCTCTACCTCGGGCTGGACAGCGTGCAGCACGCCCAGGCGCAGGCCGGCGACGTGGCCGCCGACGTGCGCGAGCGGGTCGCGACCGTGAGCGGCATCGCCCAGCAGGTGCTCGACCATGCACGCGACCTCGCCAGGCTCGAGGACCTGCTGCGCCCGCCGCAGGCCCGCGGCGCCTTCGGCGAGGTGCTGCTCGAGCACCTGCTGGCGCAGGGCCTGCCGGAGGGCTGCTGGCGGGCCCAGCACGCCTTCCGCTCTGGAACCCGCGTGGATGCCGTGCTGGTGCTCGGCGGCGCGCTGGTGCCCGTGGACTCCAAGTTCCCGCTGGACGCGTTCGCCCGCATGGCCGCCGCCGGCGAGGGGGACGCCACCCGCGGCCTGCACCGGCGCGCCTTCGTGCGCGACGCCCGCAGGCACGTCGCGGCGATCGCCGACAAGTACATCCGCCCGGACGAGGGCACCTTCGACTTCGCCCTGTGCTACCTGCCGTCCGAGGCTGTCTACTACGAGTTCCTGCGCGAGGACCCGGCCGGGGAGTCGCCCTTCCGCTCTGCGCTCGAGCGCCGCGTGTTCCCAGTGTCGCCGGCGACCTTCTACGCCTACCTGCTCTCGATCGGGGTGGGGCTGCGCGGGCTCAGGGTCGAGGCAGGAGCCCGCCGCATCCTCGACGCCCTGGCGGCCCTGCACGGCGACCTCGAGCGGTTCCAGACCGACTTCGAGGTGGTCGGCAAGCATCTGGGCAATGCGCGGACGCGCTGGGAGGAGGCCGCCCGCCGGCTCGACCGCCTCGGCGACCGCCTCGCCGAGGTCTCGGACAGTGCCGGCCGCACGGCGTCGCAAGCGGCCACGCCCGCGCCGGAGCTGGAGCCCACGCCGGATGGGTCAGAGCCGGATCCTGGCCTGGGGACCCCGCCCGACCCGGGGGAGCCCGCGCCAACGCCGGACCCGGACCCCGCCGCGGAGGTGCTCAGGGAAACCGGCTGAACCAGATGAGCGACAGGCCGGCCCCGGCCACCATGAGCAGCAGGGCGGCCGCGGCGAAGATCACGGTGACCTCCTGCCGCTGCTTCACGAAGCCGATCTTCGAGCCGAGGTCGTGGTAGATGCCCTTCAGGTCCTTGTTGCTCGGCGCGGCGAAGAAGCGCCCACCCGTGGCCTCGGCGACGCGCTGCAGGGTGAACTTGTCGGGCGGCACCGGGATCCGGCGGAGCTGCCCGGTCTGCTCATCGGGGATGTCCACCATGCCCGCATCCGTGCCGAGCGCGATCGTGAAGATCGGCACGTTCATCAGGCGGGCGTGGCGCGCGGCGTCCAGCGGCTGGGTCTTGCCCTGGGTGTTGGAGCCGTCCGAGAGCAGCAGGATCACCATTGGTGGCTCCTTGCTGGGATCGGGCGTGGTGGTGGGAGGCGGGACGAGCTGCTGGGCGTTCGGGACGGTGGTGGTCGTGGTCGGTGCCGGCGGGTGCCTGGCCTCCAGGGCGCGCTCGATGGCGTCGCCCATGGCGGTCGGCCCGTCGGCGTTGAGCGAGGCGATCGCGTCCTGGACCGCGACCCGGTCGGTGGTGGGCCGGGCGAGGATCTGCGCCGTGCCCGCGAACGACACCACCCCGACGCGGAACTTCTGCGGGACCTGCCCCAGGAAGACCGTGGCCGCCTGCTCCGCCGCGATCAGCCGGGTCGGGACCACGTCGGTGGCGTTCATCGAGCCGGAGGTGTCCATCACCAGCATGACCGTGGCCTGCTCCTTGGGCACCAGGGTGACGGCCTGAGGCCGCGCCACGGCGAGCAGCAGGCCGGTGAGCGCCAGCAGGTACAGGGCCGGCGGCAGGTGCCGGCGCCAGCCCGGCGAGCGGCTGACCACGTTGGCCAGCAGGTCGAGGTTGGTGAAGCGCACCGCGTAGCGCGTGCGGCGGCGCTGGCCGAGCAGGTAGGCGGCCACCGCCACCGGTACCAGCAGCAGTGCCCACAGGAACCCTGGCCATTCGACGCTCATCGCCGCGCCCTCCCCACGTTCCCGGGGGCGGCGGACGGACCGAGGATGCGATTGCCCAGGAAGCCGGCGAACGTGCGCAGCCAGTCGCCCTCGGTCCACAGCACCACGTGGTCAACGCCGCTGCGCCGCAGCTCCTGGACGAGCTCGGCCCGCTCGGCCTCGGCGGCGGCGTTGAAGCTCTCGCGGAGCTTGCGCTGGCTGGTGTCGACCCGCAGATGGCGGCCCGTCTCCGGGTCGACCAGCCAGAGCTCTCCGACGTCGGGCAGCTCCTGCTCGCGCCGGTCGCGGATCTCCACGGCGATCAGGTCGTGCCGACCGGCGAGGGCGAGCATCGCGGACCTCCAGTCGCGCGGCCCCCGGAAGTCGCTGACCGCGAAGATCAGCGAGCGACTGTGCGCCAGCCGCCCGGTGCGGGCCAGCGCCTCGCCCAGCGAGGTCGCGCCGGTGCCCTCGAGCTGCGGCTCGCGCCGCAGCGAGGCGAGCAGCCCCATCAGCCCCACCCGGCCCTGCCGCGGCGGGACGGTGCGCGGGTCGTCGTCCCCGAAGGTGCTGATCCCCAGCCGGTTGCCACGGCGGGTGGCGAGGTGGCCGACGGCGAGGGCAACCCCCTCGGCCACGTCCGCCTTGCGGCGCTCCGCCGTGCCGAAGCACATCGAGGGCGAGGTGTCCAGCACCAGCCAGCTCACCAGCGCGCGCTCGGCGACCTGATCGCGAACGTGGGGCTCGCGCGTCCGCGCGGTCACGTTCCAGTCGATGCGGCGCACGTCGTCCCCTGGCTGGTACGGGCGGATCTGAGCGAGCTCTGTCCCGATACCCACCGAGTTCGCGCGGTACTCGCCGGCCAGGATCGCCTCGACCCGCCGCCGCACCATCACGTCGAGCGCGCGGAGCAGCGCCTCGGGCGTCGGCCCGGGTCCGGGACGGTCCGGGGTGCGGACAGGAACCATCGGCATGTCGCCAGAGCTCATGCGCTCGACTCGCGCGCGAGGTCGATCCGCGGCGCGGGGATCGCGGACAGCACGGCGGTGAGCAGGGCGTCCGGGGTGACCTCCTCGGCCAGCGCCTGGTAGGTCAGCACCAGGCGGTGACGCAGGACGTCCTTGGCCACCTCCTGCACGTCCTGTGGCAGGGCGTAGGCGCGCCCGCGCAGCAGGGCGAGGGCGCGCGCGGCGTGGACCAGGTTGATGGAGCCGCGAGGGCTCGCGCCGTAGGCGATGTAGGGACCGATGTCGCTGACCCCGTACTGCTGCGGGTGGCGGGTGGCCATGCACAGCGCCACCGCGTACTCGGCCACCAGCCGGTCGACGTAGATGTCCTTGGTCGCGGCCTGGAACTCGTGGAGCTGCTCGAGCGTGATCGCCCGCTCGACCTCTGGCGGGTCTTCCAGCGAGCGATGGACGACCATCATCTCCTCGCTGAAATTCGGGTAGTCCACCAGCACCTTCATCATGAAGCGGTCGACCTGCGCCTCAGGCAACGGGTAGGTGCCCTCCGACTCGATCGGGTTCTGCGTGGCCAGCACCAGGAACGGGTCGCCCACCGGGTAGCTCGACTTGCCGATGGTGACCTGGCGCTCCTGCATGACCTCGAGGAGGGCGGACTGCACCTTGGCGGGGGCGCGGTTGATCTCGTCCGCGAGCAGGAAGTTGCAGAAGACCGGGCCGAGCTCGGTGTCGAAGCTGCCGCTGTCCGGCCGGTAGATGCGGGTCCCCACCAGGTCCGAGGGCACCAGGTCGGGAGTGAACTGGACGCGATGGAAGGTGCCGCCCAGCACCCTGGCCACCGTCGCGATGGTGAGCGTCTTGGCCAGGCCCGGCACGCCTTCGAGCAGCAGGTGGCCGTTGGAGAGCAGCGCGACGAAGACCCGCTCGAGCATCCCCTCCTGGCCGACGATCACCCGCTTGATCTCGAACAATGCCGCCTCGAGCAGGGAGTGCGCCGCTGCTGCCTCGCCAACCGCGGCCAGCCGTGGCCTCTTCTCAGTCACGGATATGGCTCCTTCCGGAGCGGGTCCGTGCCTGCTCTGCTCCGGGGTTCGCTCGAGCCCGCACACTCCGGAGTATCGGAGTGCCTGCGTTGGGCTCGAGGCCCCCCCTGGCGCGGTCGAGGCCGGCCTGCTCGGGGACGGGACATGGAGATTCGAGGGCTGCCGACGTGGACAAGTCTCACCTTAGCGCCAGCAGCGTGATCCGGCACCACCCAGAACAAGACGAGTACGGAGTCACAGAGCCTCAAAGAGAGCTTTGAGAGGAGCTTGACCTGCGTAAGGTTTACCCCGGGGGCCCCAAGGCCGGAGCGCTACGACCCCGGCCTTGTCCCACCATACGGGCCTCCGGCGTATCGCCGGCAGCGGACTCGACGGCAACGCCAGCGTCCGAGGGGCCAAGCCTCGCCCCGGCCGCCAGAACGGCTTCACTGCGTCGCATCCGCCGCGTTGCACTCGTTCTACTCGATGACTCTGAGAGTAGCCTGAGAATGACTTAGGGGACTCGTAAGAATAGGGGCCGCGGCGGGCCGTCGGGGCCGGCCCGTCAGGCGCTCTTGCGCGGCGCGGCGGCCGCCAGCGCCGCCTGCCGCCGCAGGCGGCGCGCGACCCTGCCGCGGGTGGTCACCGGCAGCTCGATGGCGAAGACGGTGCCGTGCCCGAGCTTCGACTCGACGGTCACCGTGCCGCCATGCAGCTCCGCGACCCATTTGGTGATCGCGAGCCCCAGGCCAGAGCCGGCCATGCCGCGCACGCCGGGCGCGCGCCAGAAGCGGTCGAACACCCGCTCCACGTCCGCCTCGGCGATGCCCATGCCGCTGTCGGCGACGCGCACCTCCGCGCGGCCGTCGCGCAGCGCCAGGCTCAGCTCCACCCAGCCGGCGCGGGTGTACTTGAGGGCGTTGTCCGCCAGGTTCCAGATGCCCCGGCGCAGGTCGTCGCGGTCACCGAGCACCCACGCCTCGGGCAGCGCCTCGAGCCGGACGTCCACGCCGTCGCTCGCATGGCGCACCGCGTCGCGGTGGATGTCCGCCACCAGGTGGTCGAGGCGGAAAGCGCGCCGCGGCGCGGGCCTGGAGCCCGCCTCCAGCCGCGCCAGCGCCAGCAGGTCGCCGATCAGCGTCTCCATCCGCCGCATCTCGGCCAGCACGTCCTTCAGGGCGCCCTCGCGGTCCTCGGGCCGGGCGTCCGGCACGCGGCTCAGGAACTCCACATTGGTCCGGATCGCCGTGATCGGCGTGCGCAGCTCGTGCGAGGCGTCGGCCACGAAACGCCGCTGCGCGTCGAGCGTGTTCTGCAGGTTCACGTGCGAGCGCTCGAGCTCGCTCAGCATCTGGTTGAAGGACCCTGAAAGGCGCACCAGCTCGTCGCGCGGGTTGCGCGGGTTGCCCTCGACGGGCATGCGGCGGGTGAAGTCACGCGCATCGCCGATCGCCTGGGCGGTGGTGCGCATGCGGGCGAGCGGACGCAGCAGCGCGGCCGCCAGGCCGGAGCCGAGCAGCGCCGCGGCCAGCAGCACGGCCAGGCCGCCGGCCAGCAGGATGGTGCGCAGCGAGCGCAGCGACGACTCCACGCTCTCGAGCGAGCGGGCGACGGTCACCTCGCCGAAGATCATCTGCGGGCTGGGCTTGGGAGCGTCGGGATCGACGCGGACGCGCTCGGAGCCCGGCGGCAGCACCTTGCCGGCCTGGAACTGCTCGGAGTAGACCGCGAGCGGGACGGCCAGGCTGTTGTGCTCGGCCGGCACGATCACCACGCGGCTGTTCTGCACCCGCGGCAGGCTGATGCCCGACATCACCTCCTGGGGGTACTTGCTCTCGAAAACCCAGGTGCTCCGGTCCCTGTGCGCGCCCTCGAGCACCTGGATGTAGGTGTCAGGGTTCGGCTTGGCGCGCTCGCTGCCCGACTTCTGCGCCGAGCTGCGCGTGCCCAGCGTGTTGTGGATGTTCTCGGCGGCGTCGTAGCTGTACAGCAGCGAGCCGAGGTAGTGGCCCTGGCTCTGCACCGAGTTGAAGAGCTCCGCGTGCAGCCGGCGATCCACGTAGGCGTAGACGCCGAGCCCGAAGGCGGTCAGCGCGAGCGTCAGCAGCACCAGATAGGCCAGGGTCAGGCGGGTCCGGAAGTTCATCGCAACAGGTCCGGGTCCTCGCGCAGGACGTAACCGACGCCCCGCACGGTGTGGATGACCCGCGCCTCGCCCTCCGACTCGAGCTTGCGCCGCAGGTAGCCGACGTAGACCTCGAGCACGTTGGAGTCGCGGCCGAAGTCGTAGTCCCAGACCCGCTCCAGGATCGTCGAACGCGTCAGCACCTGGCGCGGGTGCTCGAGGAACAGCGACAGCAGGTCGAACTCCTGCCGGGTCAGGGAGATCGAGCGCTCGCCGCGCCAGACCTCGTGGGTGGAGCGGTCCATGTGCAGGTCGCCGAAGCGCAGCTCCGCCGAGCTCGAGCCGTTGCGGCCACGGCGCAACAGCGCCTTGATCCGCACCAGCAGCTCCTCGAAGGCGAAGGGCTTGCCGAGATAGTCGTCGGCGCCGGCCTCGAAGCCGGCCACCCGCTCGGGCACCTCGCTGCGGGCGGTCAGCATGAGGACCGGCACGTCGCCCGCCTGCCGCAGCCGCCGGCACACCTCGAGCCCGTCGATCCCGGGCAGCAGGACGTCAAGGATCACCAGATCGGGGGAGTGGTCGAGCGCCTTGGACAGGGCCTCCTCGCCGGAGGTGGCCACCTCGACCTCGAATCCCTCGTAGGCCAGCGGCCGGCGGAGAGCCGCGGCCAGTATGGGATCGTCGTCAACGACCAGGATGTGGGCACCCATCTGCACGCTGCCCCTTGTCGACCAACGTAGTGACTCATTCTGCCTGCTCGTGGGCTTTCTTGCCTACCCGGTGCCAAGCTGGGCGACGCTCAGGAGCCCTCCATCACGTCCTCGCGGCGGGCGTCCTCGGGCAGCTTGTCCGTGCGAATGCCCTTGAAGGAGGCCGCCCTGAGGCGCCCGTCGTCGGTCCACGCAACATACTCGATCTCGCACACCAGCTCGGGCCGGAGCCAGCGGGTGCCGCGCAGCCTGGGGTCGGGGGGGACCTCGATCGGCGGCTCGCCCACCTCGCGCTCCTCCAGCTCGGGCAGCAGCCGCTCCAGGAAGGTGTGGGTGAAGCCGGTGCCGACGTTGCCCGCGTAGCGCAGGCGCCCGTCCTCGTACACCGCCAGCAGCAGCGAGCCGAGCGTGGGCGCGCGACCGCCCTTGCCTCTGGTCCAGCCGACGATCACGCAGTCCTGACGGCGTACCGCCTTGATCTTGCGCCAGTCGGGCGAGCGCGTTCCCGGCCGGTAGGGGCTGGCCAGCCGCTTGGCGACCACGCCCTCGAGCCCAAGCTGCTTGATCTGCGCGAAGAACGCCTCGCCGCGGCCGGGCACGGCCTGCGACAGGCGCACGTCGTCGCGGTCCACCAGCACCTCGGCCAGCCGCGCCCGCCGCTCGGCCAGCGGCAGCTCCAGCAGCGGCCCGCCGTCAAGCCACAGCAGGTCGAACGCCAGGAACTGGACCGGCACCCGGCCGCGGTGGCGTGCCAGCTCCTCCGGCGAGCGGTGGAAACGGTCCTGCATGCGCTGGAACGAAGGCCGCCCTTCCTCGTCGAAGGCGACGATCTCTCCGTCGACCACGGCGTTGCGCGCGGCGAGCTGGCGGTGCAGGTCCTCCAGCTCGGGGAACTGGCCGGTGACGTCCCGCGCGGTGCGCGAGGTCAGCCGGGTGCGGTTGCCCTCCAGGGCCGCCAGGCAGCGGTGGCCGTCCCATTTGACCTCGAACAGCCAGCCGTCGTCGTCGAACGGCTCGCCCGCCGGCAGCGCCATCATCGGCTCGAAGGTCGGCGGCCGCGCCAGCGCCGGCAGGGGCGTCCTGCGGGAGAGGAAGCAGAGCCAGTCGCGCTTGGTGCGCACGAAGTGGTACTCGGCGCCGCGGTAGCGGCTGCCGTGCAGCCGCACGGTCCACTTGCCGTCCTCCACCTCGACCGGCTCGTAGCTGCCGAGGTCGAACAGGCGCACCTCGCCGGCGCCGTACTCGCCCTCGGGGATGCGTCCGCTGAAGGTGAGGTACTCCATGGGGTGGTCTTCGGTGTTGACCGCGAGGTGGCGCACGCCCGGCTCCTCGGGCAGGCGCTTGGGCACGGCGAACGAGACCAGCACGCCATCGCGCTCGAAGCGCACGTCATGGTGGAGGCGGCGGGCGTGGTGCTGCTGGATGCAGAAGACCGGGCCGGGCTCGAGCACGGCCGGCTCGGGCACGCCGGCGGCGTGTGGCGCCTCGGGCAGGGAGGCGGCCGGCCCGGGCCGGGCCGAGGGCCCGGGGGGCGCCGGCTCCGGCGTGCGGGTGAAGTCGCGCTTGCGACGGTAGGTCTCGAGGGCCGGGGCCTGCTCGGGCGCCGGAGTCTGCGCCGGGGCCTGCTCGGGCGCCGGCCCGGCGGCCGCCTCCGGGCGGATGCCGAGCGCCTCCATGGCCGCGTCGAGCGTCTGCCGGTCGGTGAGCATCGGCGCGAACCGGTCGCCCTGTGCCAGCCGCTCCCAGACGTTGTCGATGCGGAAGTCGCCGGGCTCGAGGTCGGAGTCCAGCTCCTCCCAGTCCAGCGGGGTGGAGACCGGCGCGCCGGGTCGCGGCCGCACCGAGTAGACGCTGGCGATGTTGGCGCCGCGCCGGTTCATCTGGTGGTCCACGAACACCTTGCCCGCCCGCTCCCCAACCGGCCAGGCCATGGTCACCTTCTCGGGGTAGGCCCGCACCAGCAGCCGGCCCACCTGCTCGACGAAGGCGCGCACGCCGGCGTAGGGATGGACCGGCTCGAGGGGGACGTGGACCTGCATGCCGGTGGCACCGGAGGTCTTGGGGTAGCCGCGCAGCCCCAGCCCGTCCAGCACGACCTTGATCAGCCTGGCCACCGCGCGCACGTCCGCGAAGGTGTAGGGCTCGAAGGGGTCGAGGTCGAACAGGGCGAACTCGGGGTAGTCGAGGGTGCTGCTGCGGCTGTGCAGCGGGTGCAGCTCGATGCAGCCGAGGTTGATCACGTACAGGAGGCTGGCCAGGTCCTGCGCCATGACCATGTCGATGGGCTTGCGGTCCTCGCCGGGCACGCGGGCGGTCGGGAGCCAGTCGGGCGCGTGGGAGGGCACCCGCTTCTCGTAGAAGGCCTCACCGGCGATGCCGTCGGGCATCCGCAGCATGGTCAGCGGCCGGTCCCGCAGGTGGGGCAGGACCAGCGGCGCGACGTTGTGGTAGTAGGCGAGCAGGTCGCCCTTGGTGATGCCCTCGTCTGGCCAGTACGGCTTGTCCAGGTTGGAGAGGCGCAGCTCGCGGCCGTCGGCGACCATTCGCCAGGCGTCTCCGGCCCGCCGGGCCGGCAGCGGCTCCGGGAGCTCGAGACGGCGTCGACGCTTCGCCACTGGAGTCGGCCCCCCTTTCCCTCTAGCCTACAGTCGATGGTTATGCTGGTAGACGTGCCTGCTGGGTAGACGTTTCAAGACGGGCCGCCGCCTGAGCCAGGGAGTATCGCAATGAAGACGATCTGGAAGGGCGCGATCTCATTCGGTCTCGTCACGATCCCGGTGAAGGTCTACGGCGCAACCGAGGAGAAATCGCTCCATTTCAACCAGCTCCACGTCGCCGACGGCGGGCGCATCCGCTACAAGCGCGTCTGCGCGATCTGCGGCGAGGAGGTCTCCTACCAGGACATCGTGAAGGGCTACGAGTACGAGAAGGACCATTACGTCACGCTGACCGACGAGGAGCTGGAGGCACTGCCGCTGCCGACGGCCCATGCGATCGAGATCGAGAGGTTCGTCGAATCCGAGCAGATCGATCCGATCTACTTCCAGCGCTCGTACTACCTGGTTCCCGACGGCACCGGCCTCAAGGCCTACCACCTGCTGCGCGAGGCCATCGGCGACGACGGCAAGGTCGCCCTGGCCAAGGTCGCCTTCCGCGAGAAGGAGCACCTGGCCACCGTGCGCCTGCGCGACAACGTCCTGGTGCTCGAGACGATGTACTGGCCGGACGAGATCCGGACGCCGCGCTTCGACGAGCTGGACGAGGAGGTCGAGCTGCGGCCGCAGGAGGTCAGGATGGCCCGCAGCCTGATCGACAGCCTGACCGACGACTTCCAGCCGGATGACTTCCACGACGCCTACCGGGCCGCCCTCGAGGACCTCATCGCCAAGAAGGTCCAGGGCGAGGAGATCACCTACGTCGAGGAGGCCGAGCCCTCGAAGGTGGTCGACCTGATGGAGGCGCTGCGGGCGAGCGTCGAGGCCGCCAAGTCGAGCAAGCCCGCCGGCGGCCGCGCCGCCTCGACCTCGAGGCCGAAGTCCCGTACCTCCTCGCGCCGCAGGAAGGCGGCGGGCGAGTAGCCGCTACTTCTCGGGCGGCCGCGCGCGTCCGCCTCGCCCTGTCCGGATGCCGTGGCGGATGGCCCAGGTCCTCGGGTCCTCGGCCTCTTCGAGCGACTGCTGGGCGAGCTGGCGGAGCTGCTCGCTGCCGCGCTCGCGCGCGCCGCGCTCGGCGCGCAGCGACAGGTAGGCCAGCCCGCCGATCGGGATCGGCAGCCAGAAGTTCAGCACCCGGTAGCCGATCACCCCGAGCAGGGCGATGTCCCGCGGCGTGCCGAAGCCGACCAGCGTGGAGGTGAGCACGAACTCGACCACACCGAGGCCGGACGGGGTGATCGGCAGCACCGCGAGCACGTTGGCCAGCCCGTAGGCGACAATCAGGTCGTCGAAGCGCACCCAGTGCCCGAAGGCGCCGACGAACACCCACAGCGAGGCCGCGTCGAGCAGCCAGTTGGTCGTCGCCCAGCCGATCGCCCGTCCCACCAGGGCACGGTCGGCCGCCAGGGTGCGCAGGCGGTCGGCCAGCCGGCGGGTGACCGCGACCACCCGATCGGGGTCGAGCACCGGCAACCTTGCCGCCGCCGCCCGCAGCAGCCGCACCGCCCGCTCCTCGCCCCGCATGAGCAGCACCACCACCGCCGCGAACGCGGTGATCAGCAGGACCCCGAGCAGCCCGGCGGTGCCGTACAGCGGGTTGTAGCCATGCAGCGGGATCGACAGCACCAGTCCGATCCACAGCAGCAGGTTGAGCACGACCGCCGAGCCCGCGCTCTGGGTGGCCAGGGCGAAGGCCGTGTCCGTCCCCGGCAGCCCAGCCTCGGTGAGCAGCCGGTAGCCGAGCGCGCCCCCAGCCGCCGCGCCGCCGGGGACCACGTGGTTCACCGCCAGCGTCGACAGCTGCGTGCGCAGCAGCACGTCGAACCTTGGTGGCCTGCTGTGGAGCAGCACCGCCCTGGTGAGCAGCGTGTAGGCGAGGATCGAGGCCAGCTGGAGCGCGACCGCGAGCAGCAGCCACGACACCCTGACCTGCCCGAGCCGGTAGAGGGCGCGGTGGACACCGGCGATCTGCGGCACCAGGAAATGGATGATCACGAACGCGCCGATCATCAGCAGCACGGCGCGCCTGACCCGCATGGGCACGTTCGCCTGAGCCCGCACCCTACGCCCCCCGTCCCGAGCGCTCCGAGCTGCCGAGGCGTGCCAGCAGCCCGGCCAGCAGCGCGGTCCGCGGCACCACGCTGGCGAGGTCGAGCCACTCGGTCGGCCCGTGCGCGTCCCCGCCCACCGGAGCCAGCCCATCGATGGTGGGCAGGCCCGCCGCCGCGGTGGTGTTGGCGTCGCCCGCCCCGCCGGTCGCCGTGTGCCCCACCTCGAAGCCGAGCTCGCGGGCGACCTCTTGGGCCTCGAGCACCAGCGTGCTCACCGCGGGCGTGCGCTCCATCGGCAGGTGCTGGTGGAGCGCACGCATGGTGGCCGTGGTGCCCGGCACCGATGAGGAGGCGACGATCGCCCGCACCGCCGCCATGGCCTCCTCGAAGGCGCCGGTCGAGGCGGAGCGCAGGTCCACCTGGAGGCTCGCCAGCGCGGGCACCACGTTCGGGCGGGTGCCCGCGCGCAGCACACCGACGTTGCAGGTCACCCCCTGCCAGCGGCGGTTGAGCGCATGCAGGGCGACGGTCTTGTGCGCCGCCTCGAGGGCTGCGCTCGCGCCCTGCTCGGGCCGCACGCCGGCGTGCACCGCCCGGCCGGCGACCTCGATCTGGAGGCACGCCATGCCCTTGCGTGCCGAGACCAGGTTGCCGTTGGTGCGCGCGGCCTCGAGCCCGACGGCGACGTCGTGCGCGGCGGCGAGCTCGCGGATGATCGCCTTGCTGAAGGGCGAGCCGATCTCCTCGTCCGGCGAGCAGACCATGGTGATCTCGGCGAACCGATCGAAGCCGGCGTCGCCGCAGAGCGACTCGACGGCCTCCATGCCCGCCAGCAGCCCGGCCTTGTCGTCGATGACGCCCGGGCCGTAGGCGCGCCCGTCCTCGATCCGGAACGGGCGTGCCGTCGCCTCGCCGTCATCGAACACGGTGTCCATGTGGGCGAGCAGCAGCACCCGCCGGCCGCCGTGCTCTGGCGCCAGCCCACCGAGCCGGCGCCCGATCAGCAGGTCACCGAGGAGCGGCTGGCCCGGACCCGGCCGGTGCGGCCGCCGCTCCAGCGTCCAGCCGTCGCGGCGCAGGCGCGCCGCGACCAGGTCGGCGACCTGGTTCACACCAGCGGCCGACCAGGACCCCGAGTCCTGATTGACGAGCTGGCGGAGGTGCTCGATGGCGCCGCGGTAGCGCCCCTGCAGCAACGGCAAGAGCGCTCGGGGATGGGCGCGAGGATCCATAAGCTTGCGCGCAAGTATAGTGACCGGCTGTGCTCAGCTCGCCGCCGCCGCGACGCCCCTCCCGGGCGACCCGTCGCCCGCCGCGGCCACGACCTGGGTATTGACAAGTTTTTGACCAGGTAGGCCCTACTATTTGCACATGCGCGTACTGGTGGTGGAGGACGAGGCCGATCTGGCCGACGCGGTGGCTCGCGGACTGCGCCGCGACGGCTATGCCGTCGACGTCGCCTACCACGGTGACGACGCGCTGGACAAGCTGGAGGTCAATGCCTACGACGTCGTCTGCCTCGACCTCAACCTGCCCGGTCCCGACGGCATCGAGGTGTGCCGACGGCTGCGCGCCGCACAGGACGGCTACACCTCGGTGCCGCGCGTGCTCATGCTGACCGCCCGCGACACGCCCGCCGACCGGGTGCTCGGCCTCGACGAGGGTGCCGACGACTACCTGGTCAAGCCGTTCGACTTCGAGGAGCTCAAGGCCCGCATCCGGGCGCTGCTGCGGCGCGACGCCGGCCGTTCCGGCGCGCTGCTGCACGCCGGCGACCTCGAGCTCGACACCGCCAGGCATGAGGCCCGCCGCGGCGGCCAGCGGCTCTCCCTCACGCCCAAGGAGTTCTCGCTGCTGCGCTACTTCATGTCCCGCGCGGGCCAGGTCCTCTCCCAGGAGGACCTGCTGGAGCACGTGTGGGACGAGAACGCCGACCCCTTCACCAACACCGTCCGGGTGACGGTGATGACGCTCCGCCGCAAGCTGGCGGAGGCCGGCGGGGGCCAGCCGATCGAGACGGTGGTCGGGCGCGGCTACCGCCTGCGCGAGGGGAGCCCGGCGCCATGAGCGCCAGCCCGCCCCCCTGGTCGGACCACCGCCTGCCGGAGTGGATGCGCTCGATCCGCTTCCGCTACACGCTGCTGTACTCGGCGGTGCTGTTCGGCCTGGCCGCACTGGTCGTGGGCGCGGTCTACCTGATCCTGTGGTTCAGCCTGCGCGATCCGACGATGCCCATCATCAACAGCCGTATCTACGACCAGTACAGCGGCCACTCGTTCTCCATCGACATCGTCACGGCCAGGGCGTTCGAGCGACTGGTCCACCAGCAGACGCTCGAGAAGCTGCGGACGTTCTCGTTCGACGCGATCATCGTGCTGTTCTTCGCCAGCCTGGTGGTGGGGTGGGTGATCGCCGGGCGCGTGCTGGCGCCGATCGGCCGGATCACCGGCGTGGCGCGCGAGATCCAGGCCACGGACCTGTCACGACGTATCCGCCTGCAGGGTCCCGACGATGAGCTGAAGCAGCTCGCCGACACCTTCGACGCGATGCTGGCCAGGCTCGACGCCGCCTTCGCCGCGCAGCAGCAGTTCCTCGCCGACGCCTCGCACGAGCTGCGCAACCCGCTGGCGATCATCCGCACCAACGCCGACATCGCCCTGTCGGACCCCGATCCCCAGACTGACGACCTTCGCCAAGCGGTGGTCGTGGTCAAGCGCGCCAGCGATCGCATGGCCAGGCTGGTCGACGACCTGCTGGCGCTGGCGCGGCGGGAGACGCCGACCCTCGCGAACGAGCCGGTCGACCTTGGCCGGGCGGTCACCGAGGCGAGCGAGGAGTTCCTCACTCCGGCGGAGGCGCGCGGCATCGTGCTGGACCGGGCCATCGCGCCCGGGGTGGTGGTGATGGGTGACCAGGACGCCCTCAAGCGTGCGGTGTCCAACCTGCTCGAGAACGCTGTCCGCATCGCGCCGGCGGACTCGCGCATCCGCCTCGCGGTGGGCAGCGAGCGCGGCATGGCCTGGATCGCGGTCTCGGACGAGGGGCCGGGAATCGACACCGCGGATCAGTCCCGGGTATTCGACCGTTTCTGGCGGGCTGACAAGGGTCGCTCGAGAGCCGGCGGCGGGACCGGCCTCGGGCTGTCGATCGTGCGCCGGATCGTCCAGACCCACGGCGGCGACGTCCAGCTCCAGTCGAAGCCCGGCGTCGGCTCCACCTTCACGATCTGGCTGCCGGTCGCCAGCGGCATCGCCAGCGACCCCACCCCCAAGCTCACCTCCGGCGCTCCGCGCTGAGCCGTACGGTCGACCTCCGCGCGGCCGCGGCTCCAGCGCTCCCCCGCTGAGCGGGTCACGGTGCGGGTCACGGTTCACTCCGCGTGCCGGGCTGGATGGCCGGTTCTCCGGGTATGCCCACCCCTGGTTTACATTCGCCAGCGATGGCCTTTACAAGCGCTTCAAGCTTCTCTTACTGGTGCTTTAGCGCATCGGGCCTACGCTCGACGCAAGTATTGAGCAGGTCCATCAGTGGGACGATCTCCACAGGAGCAGGAGGCCGAACTCGATGTCCGACTCTGATTTCCGGCAACCCCCCGAGTCCTCGACCTCCGCCGCGAACAGCACCAACGGACCGCCGCCGAGCGGCCAGGCGAGCCCGAGCGAACCCGACGGCGAGGCGACGACGCCGCTCGGCGCGAGCCCGGACAGCTCCGACCCGTCGTGGGAGGGCGGTGACCCGGAGCGCGATCATGACAGCCAGCCGAGCTGGGGCACGGGTGGCACCGGGCCCGCCGCCGGGTCCGCCTCCGACGGCTGGCCGTCCTCCGGCTCCGCCTTCGGGGCCGCCGTCTCCACCCGGTCCCCGGAGCCTGGCTCCGCCTGGACCCCGGCCCCAGGCCCCGGCTCCGCATGGGGCGCCGCGAGCACCGCGCCTCCCTGGAGGCAGGACGAGACCCGGCCGATCCCGGAGGCGTCCGGGGCCGGGCCAGGCTGGGGCTGGGGCACACCCCCGCCGGGAGGCGGTGAACGGCCGCCGCGGGGCCGGCGCACGTCGCGCCTGGTCGCCGGCGTCCTGGCGGTGGTGCTGCTCATCGGTGCCGGGTTCGGGCTCGGCCAGCTCCGGGACCGCGGCAGCTCCAATGCCAGCGCGATTGGCTCCGGCGGCCCCGGCATCCCGGTCGCGGTCACGCCGTCGCAGATCAAGGCCGGTGACGAGCCGGTCGCGGCGGTCGCAAAGGCCCTGCTCCCCTCGGTCGTGCAGCTCGAGACCGGGCAGGGTCTCGGCTCCGGGGTCATTTACCCGACCACCGACAAGAACGCCGGCTACATCCTGACCGCGGGGCACGTCGTCGAGGGTGCCGGCGGGCGGGTCACTGTCCGGCTGGCCGACGGCACCAAACTGAACGGGCAGGTCGTGGGCGCCGACGCGGGCACCGACATCGGGGTGGTGAAGGTTGACCGCGGCGACCTGCCACCCGCCGCGCTCGCCCTGAGGACTGCGCTCCAGGTGGGCCAGATGGCGGTGGCCATCGGCAGTCCCTTCGGCCTGGAGGGCAGCGTGACCTCTGGCGTGGTCAGCGCCGTCAACCGGAGCCTGCCTGCCAGCGGTGGCAATGTCTTCGAGGTCATCCAGACCGATGCTCCGATCAACCCGGGGAACTCCGGCGGTGCCCTGGCCGACCGCACTGGCCACGTCATCGGGATCAACGACTCCATCCAGTCCTCGTCGGGTGGCAACGAGGGCGTTGGCTTCGCGGTGCCGATCGACATCGCCGCGGCCTCGGCCGCCCGTATCGTCCAGGGAAAGTCCACCACGACCGGCTACCTCGGCGTCGGCGGCACGGACCCAACGCTCGGGCGGGCGGGCGCGCTGATCAACGAGGTCGTCTCCGGCGGCCCGGCCGACAAGGCCGGCCTGCAGGTCGGCGACCTGGTGGTCGCGATCAACGGCAGGAAGGTCCAGAGCATGGACGACCTCGCCGCGCACGTGCGCCAGATCGGCGCCGGTCAGAGTGCCCATCTTACGGTCGTTCGGGGCGGAAAAGAGCAGATAGTAACTGCGACCTTGACAAACCGGCCGAACGAATGATGAGATTCGACCCCACGTTCAGTAGTCCATATGGGCTAGACACTTCCGACCGAATCTGGTAGTTTGCCTGGTAACGATTTGGAATCAAGGGCAGCACGAACAGGAATGGGCAGCGTACTGTTGAAGACGCGAACACGGAACTGAGCCGGAGCGGCGCTGGGGGGCGCTCAATCAGGATCACTTCCGCCCGCACGACGGCCGGGGCCGTCCGGCTCGGCCGGGAGGACACGGGAGGCGCGGGAAGCACGTTCGCGTTATGACGGCCGCGCCGTCCGGCTGTGTGGACCGGTGGTTGGGGGACTACCGGGGCCCCGCCGGACGGCAGGCCGTCACTTTTTTGGTATTCCTCTAGTCTCTCTCATTTGGCTTGAACAGCCTTTTCCTCTTCACCCTCGTCAGTGCGTCCTCCGTTTGGGGGACAGGCGAATAGTCACCCCACCCCTACCCTCAGCCACCACTCCGAACCCAGCCCCTGCGTGGCGGTACGTCCGTCGGCCGGGCGCTCACCGCGCCTCACCCGCCCAGAGACCGCGGTGGGCTGTGCGCGCCTCGGCCACGAGCCCGCGGAACAGCTCGACATAGGCCACATTCGGCGGCACAGTGAGCAGCTGGGCGTAACCCTCGGCAGCCAGCAGGGCGTTCCAGAACGTCCCGTCCGGCAGCCAGACGTAGGCGAGCAGCCGGTCGTAACGGTCCCGCGACTCGACGTCGCCGCCGAGGCGCACGGTCATCCCGGTGAGCTCATGCTTGGCGAAGCCCGATGCCTCCTTGCCGTACCGCTCCACCGGCCTGCCGGGCGCGACCGTCTCGGGCGTATCGACCCCGATCACGCGCACGCGTTCGTGCCGGCCGCCGATGGCGGCCACGAAGGTGTCGCCGTCCACCACCCGCTCCACCCGCGCGGGCACCGCGTTGGCCGGCGCCCCGGGCCAGCCGGCCCGCTCCGCCGGGCTGGTCGCCAGGTGCGGCGGCTCCGGGCCGCAGCTGGCGAGCACGCCGGCGAGCAGCGACGCAAGCGCGACCATCGCCGCCCAGCGCGCGGCCACCACACCGGCGGCCCTCGGGCGGGCGGCCAGGGTGGCAGGTCCGGCCGGCCGCAGCCGTCCGGGCGATCGGCGTCCTGCTCGCATCCAGGTCATGTGCCGGAGCATAGGCGGCGGACTGGACGGCCGCCTTCGGCTGTCCACACCCCCTGCCCGTGCCCGTCCCTTCCGCAACCCCAGATCGCGTCTTCGCGCGCAACCCTGTGGACAACGCGCAACGAGCGTCCCGGGCGATGGTTAGGATCGGCATATGACGACCGGACCCGGCGGCGACGCCGCCACACACGATCCGCGGCCCGCCGCCGCGCCCATGACGCTGCCCGACGCGCCACCTGCCGCGATCGCCGCGCAGCTTCCTGACGGCAACCTGGTCGTGCTCGGCGGACCCGGCAGCGGCAAGACGGCCATGCTCGAGGCGGCGATGCACGACATTCTGGGTCGCCCCGGGGGCGCAGCGCTGCTCGTCACCTCGAGCCGGCAGGCTGCGGTGGCCTCCACCGACCGGCTGCTCGCCCGGCTCGAGCGGGCGGCCGGGGGATCGCTGGCGTGCGTGACCTGGCACGCCTTCGCTCGGGGCCTGGTCACCAGCCACGCCGACCTGCTGCCTTACCGCGGCGAGCCGCGCCCGCTCAGCGGGCCCGAGCAGTGGTCGCTCGTGCGCGAGCTGTTGCTGCACGACCCGCCCGTGGTCCAGTGGGGGGAGCTCGAGCCTCTGGTCGGCACCAGGGCATTCACCGACGAGCTGGCCGAGCTCGTCCTGGCCTGCCAGCGACGCCTGATCAGCCCGGAGGACCTCGAGGAGCGGGCTCGGGCCGGGCGCCGTCCCGCCTGGGCCAGGGCGGCCGCCTTCCTCGCCCACTACCTCGGCCACCTGGTCCTGGCGGACCTGGTCGACCAGGCGGGCATGGTGGTCCAGGCTGGCGACCTGCTCGAGGACCATCCCGACGTCCTGGCCGCCACCGCCGTCCAGGTGGGCACCGTCCTGGTGGACGAGGCGCAGGAGCTCGACCCCGCCCAGCTCCGGCTCCTGCACCTCCTGGTCGGCGGCGGCGCGCGCGCGATCCTCGCGGGTGACCCGGCCGGCACCACCGACGCCTTCCGCGGCGCCAGGCCAGGGGCGCTGCCTGCGCTCGCGGCCAGCCTCGATGCCCGGACCCTGCTGCTCGATCGCAGCCGCCGGCTCGGCGGCCCTGGCCTGGACGCCGTCCGCCGGCTCCAGTCGGCCGGGCCCGATGCGGCGGCGCCACTGCACGGCGGCGGCATCACCAGGCTCGAGGCCGCCAGCTTCCCCGGACCGGCCGAGGAGGCCGATGCGATCGCGCGTCTGCTCCAGCTCGCCCATCGCGGCGACGGTGTGGCCTACGGCCGCATGGCCGTGCTGTTCCCGACGCCACGGCGGATGGCCGGGCCGATCCGCCGCGCCCTGGAGCGCCACGGCGTCCCGTACCGGCTCGGCGCCGGCGAGCGGCAGCTCCTGGCCGAGCCGATCGTCCGGCACCTGCTGGACCTGTTCCGGCTGGCGCTGGAGCCTGGCCGTGCCGACGAGCTGCTGCCCTCGCTGCTGACCTCACCACTGGGCGGCCTGGACCCGCGTGAGCTGCGGGCATTGCGCCGCGCCGCGGTGCTCGCCGACCGGCCGCTCGCCGAGCACGTCGCCGCGCCCGCAGCCGAGCTCGGCACCGCGCCGCCGATCGCCGTCCGGGTCGCGGACCTGCGGGACCTGCTGGACCGCGTGCGGCACTGGGCGAGCGAGCTCGAGGCGGACCGGTGCTTCTGGGAGGTCTGGCGCCACGCCCCGGTCTTCGGCGAGCTGGTACGGCGGGCCGAGGCCGATCCGTCGGACGGCGGCGTCGCCCGCCAGCTCGACGCCCTCACGGCCTTCTCCCGGGTGCTGGGGCTGTTCGTCGACGGCCGTCCCACCGCGACCATGCGGACCTATCTCGACGTCGTCGAGCGGGCCGACTTCGTGAGCGACCCCTGGCTGCCGCAGTCCAGGGCGAGGATGGACGCGGTCGCCCTGCTCTCGGTGTACGCCGCCAAGGGGCAGGAGTTCGACGTCGTGGCGGTGGCCGGGTGCCACGAGGGGGCTCTGCCGCGCACCTCCTGGGTGGAGGGGGTGTTCGAGGCCTGGCGGCTGGACGGCGACCTCGATCCCGTGGCGCACAGCCGGGCCGTGATCGGGTCCGAGCGCCGCCGCTTCGTCCTGGCGATCAGCCGCGCCAGGGACCGGGTCGTGCTCACCTCCTCAAAGGTCGACGGGCGCGGCGAGCCGTCCCGCTTCCTCTCCGAGATCGGCGTGACACCCTCGTCTGAGCCGCTGGCAGACCAGAACCCGGTCGGCGCCCTCGAGGCCGCGGGCACGTTGCGCCGGTTCGCAACCGATCGGGCGCGGCCCGCGGCCGAGCGCCTGGCGGCGGTGACCACGCTGGCCGCCATGCCAGGAGTCGATCCGACCACCTGGTGGTGGCAGCGCGACTGGACCGCCGATCCGGAGCCGATCGCGCCCGAGGGGCACCTGCGCACCTCGTACTCCCGCATCGGCACCTACGAGGACTGTCACCTGCGCTACTTCTACTCCAGCGTGGTCGGCCTCGACGACCGCACCTCCTACCAGATGGCCTTCGGCAAGCTCATGCACACGATCTTCGAGCTCGCGGCCAAGGGCGAGATCCCCGACGAGCCAACCGCGCTCAAGGCCGCCTACCGCACGCGCTTCGGCCCGGCCTGGTTCCCCTCCCGCGCCATCGCCCATCAGTACTGGCGCGACGGCATGGCCATGCTGGAGCTGTGGCACCACGGGGAGGTCGCGGCGGCCAGGCGCGCGTTGCGATTCGAGGTCGCCTTCGAGATGGAGGTGGCGGGTCACGTGGTCCGTGGACGCATCGACCGGGTCGACGCCGCCGACGACGGCATCGTGCTCGTCGACTACAAGACCGCCCGGACGCCGGCAACCGAGGAGGAGGCGCGCCGCTCGCTCCAGCTCGCCATCTACTACCTGGCGGCGACGCGCGACCCGGAGCTGGCCGCGCTCGGAGTCCCGGTCGAGATGCAGCTCGTGTACCCCGCGCAGGCCAGGGGAGGCCGCTTCGCCCGGGTGAGCCAACGTCCCGGTCCCGACCACGCCAGCCTGGTCGAACGGCGGCTGGTCCCGCTGCTGGACGGTGCCGCGGCCGAGGCGTTCGATCCCAACCCGCACGCCGACTGTCGGTTCTGTGCCTTCAAGACGATCTGCCCCATGTGGCCGCAGGGCGAAGACTTCCTCGCCACGGTCGTGGGTGCGGGACGGGAGCAGGGAGGAACGCCGTGAGCATCATCGCCGCGGGCGCGGCGACCCGTGGCATCCGTGCCGCGCTCAAGGGCTATGAGCCGACGCCCGAGCAGTGGGCGGCGGTGACCGCCCCGGTCGGCCCCATGCACCTGATCGCCGGGGCTGGCTCTGGAAAGACCGCGGTGATGGCCGCGCGCATCGTCCATCTGGTCGAGCAGCTCGGGGTGGCGCCCTCCTCGGTGCTCGCGCTGACCTTCACCAACAAGGCCGCGGCCGAGCTGGAGGAGCGGGTCCGCGATGCGCTCGCGGCCGGTCGCGCCGCAGGCGAGCCCGCCGCCGACCTCGGTGACGGAGCGCCGGAGCAGGTGACCGTGCACACCTACCATGCTTTCGCCGCCGACCTGGTCAAGTCGTACGGCGTTCGGGTCGGCATCGAGCCGAACGCCGACCTGCTCAGCGAGGCGCAGCAGTACCAGATCCTGCTGGGCATCCTCGACGGCGAGCGCTTCGAGCACCTGCACGTCCGCACCGCCGGCGCCACCATCCGCAAGACGCTCGAGCTCGCCGCCGCCTGCGCCGACCACCTGGTCGAGCCTGGCGCGGTGGCGGCTCACGCGAAGCTCCTGCAGGAGCGGGCGGCGGCCGGCGAGCGCATGCCGGACTGGCAGGTCCAGGCGGCCCTCGAGCGCATCGAGCTCACCCGGCTCGTGGAGCGGTATGCCGAAGAGAAGCGGCGCCGCAGCCGCATCGACTTCGGCGACCAGGTTGCCAAGGCATTCGAGCTGGTCGCCACGCAGCCCGACCTGACGGAGGCGCTGCGGACCCGCTACCCCCACGTGCTGCTGGACGAGTACCAGGACACCAACATCGCGCAGCGCCGCCTGATGCAGCTCCTCTGCCCGCCCGGCTCCTCGATCGTGGCCGTCGGCGATGCTCGCCAGGCGATCTACGCGTTCCGCGGCGCGACCATGTACAACCTGCTGTCCTTCCGTGAGCACTTCCCGTGCGAAGGCGGCCACGGCACGCCCGAGCCGCTGTCGCTGTCGGTCAACTTCCGCTCTGGCCGCCGCATCCTCGAACTGGCCAACTCCGTGATCGAGACGATTCCCCAGGAGCGGCGCGGTGGCCTGCCGCTCGTCCCACGGACGGGTGCGGGTGAGGGCGACGTGCGCGCGGCGCTGCTCACCGACCAGCTCGCCGAGGCCGACTTCGTCGCCGACCAGGTGGTGCGGGCACACGAGCAGGGGCTGGCCGACGGCACCTACCCCGCCTGGCGGGACATCGCGGTGCTGGTCCGGTCCAAGCGGCTCCTCGGCCCGCTACGGGAGGCGCTCGAGCACCGCGACCTCCCGGTCGAGGTCGTGGGGCTGTCCGGCCTGCTGGAAACGCCGGAGATCGTGGACCTGATCGCGGTGCTCCGGGTGATCGAGGATCCCGGCGACAACGTCGCCCTGACCAGGCAGCTGCTCGGCCCGCGCTGGCGCATCGGCTACCGCCATCTGGTGCGGTTGGCCCGCTGGGCCTCCAGGCACAACTGGGGCCTGAAGGACGTGCTGCCGGGCGAGGACCCCGACCCGGGGAACGTCTCGTTCGCCTTGTCCGAGGCACTCGACCATCTGGATGAGGTGGAGGGTCTCGACCAGGAGGCGCACGCGCGGCTCGTCGCCTTCCGCGACGAGGTGCGCGACCTTCGCCGGCGGGCCGACGCCCCCCTGCTGGACCTGGTGCAGACCGTGCTGGAGCGCACCGGCATGTGGGCCGAGCTGGAGGCGTCCGCCGATCGCCGCACCGCGGCCGCGCGGCAGAACCTGGCGACCTTCCTCGACCGGGTGGCAGCGTTCGCGCCGGTGGAGGGCGCCCCGTCCCTCCGCGCCTTCCTCACCTACCTGGATGCGGTCGAGGATGCGGCCTAGCCGGTCGAGGCGACCCAGCCGGCGCCCGCCGACTCGGTCAAGCTGATGACCGTCCACATGGCCAAGGGACTCGAGTTCCCGGTGGTCGTGGTCGCCGGCCTCTCCGCGGGGACAGCCAGGGACGGCACGCCCAAGCGGGGCATCTTCCCCGACGTCCGGATCGCCGACCCCCGCCGGGCCCAGGGCTTCCCGTACGAGCTACGCGAGGACGCGGCGCACCTTCCCCGCTTCGTCGGCAACGCGCGCGCATTCAAGACCCAGCTCGAGGAGCGCGCCCTCGAAGACGAGCGCCGCCTGCTCTACGTCGCGGTCACCCGCGCCAAGCAGCTGCTCGTCCTGACCGCCGCCTGGTGGTACCGCGGCTCGGAGAAGACCCCGAAAGGGCCCGGCCCGTTCTGGCGGGAGGCTGCCGCGCACCCGGCGGTCGAGATCGTCACCCGTGCCGGCGAGCCGCCTTCGAGCCCGCTCACCGAGGCGCTGCGGGCCAGGATCCGCTGGCCACCTCCACCACGCCGGCTGGAGGAGCTGACCGACCCGCTCTTCCCCGATGGGGTGGCCGCTGCGATCGAGCTCGCCCGCCGCGACCCGGCGGCGCTGGCCGCGCTCGTCCCCCCAGGCGATACCGATGCCTTCGACGCCGCGGTCGCCGCCCACCGGCACCTGGTCGAGTGGGCTGGCGTCGAGCAGGCGGCGCCCGCTCCCTCCCCACCGCGGGTCCTTTCTGTCACGCAGGTGCTCATCTATGCCCGCTGCCCGCGGGACTTCTACTGGACGGTGGTGCGGCCGCTACCCGCGCCGCCGCCGCGGCCGGCGGCTCGGCTCGGCTCAGTCGTCCACCGGCTGCTGGAACGGCGTGCCCGCGGGCTGCCCGACCTGGTCGATCTCGACGGGCTCGGCGCTGACAGCCCGGCAAGGGTGGCCGAGCCCGGCCTGGTCGAGCGCGCCGTACGCAACTTCGCGGCCACGCCCTACGCGCAGCTCCCGCCCCCAGAAGCCGAAGTCGGCGTCGTCTTCCGAGTGGGCCCCTGGGCGGTTCGGGGGCGAATCGACGCGATCTTCCGCACCGACGCCGGGGTCGAGCTGGTCGACTGGAAGACCGGCAAGCGGACCGATCCGAACCCGCTCGGCCTCGACCAGCTCGGCCTCTACGCCCTCGCACTGCGGGAGCTCGGCCAGCTCCCCCCGGAGGGCTGCGTCGCCTCCTACTGCCATCTCGGCGGCGACACGCCCGAGATCGATCCCTACGACTGGGGCTCCGAGGAGCTCGACCGCCAGCGGACCCTGCTCGAGACCACCCTCGCCGACCTCGAAAGCGGCGATTTCGACCGCCGCTGTGGACTGCCGACCTGCCAGTACTGCAGCCGGGTACAGACAACAGACGCCACCCCCAGCCAGAGCGTGACGCCGTGAAGCCGCGCTCGGAGAGCGGCGCCTACCCACCCACCCTCAGGGCGGCAGGGTGACCCGGCCGGCCCGGCGCTCGCCGTCGAGCGCGCGAAGAGCCCGCGTCAAGGTGCTCACGTGGATCTCACGCTCACCCCGCTCCCACATCAGCTCAACCGCGTCCAGCAGCGCCCTCGCCTCACCGACCAGCGACTGCGCCGCGCGCAGGCAGACATAGGTGCGACCCGCGCTGCGGGCCGGGTTGATCCGTGCCATCAGATCCACCAACGCGAGGTAGTGGTCAATGAGCGAGCACTCAGCATCGGTCAGCGCCGGCAGCCGCGGGGCATCCGGGCGCATCGCCCTCACTCCCGCGCGCCCACAGCATCGCCGGCCAGCCGAGACCCACCGCCGCCGACCGCGCTGACAGCCGGGACGACCCGGTGGTCCGACAGGATCCCGTCGACCAGCCCATACTCCAGCGCCTGCCCGGCATCCAGAATGAAATCCCGGTCAGCGTCACGTGCGATCCGCTCGACCGGCTGCCCCGTATGCCGAGCAAGGATCTCGTTCACCAGCGCTCGCATCCGCAGAATCTCGCGCGCCTGGATGTCGATGTCGGCCGACTGACCCTGAGCGCCCCCGGAAGGCTGATGCAGCACGACCGTCGAATGAGGCAACGCGAACCGCTTGCCACTGGCACCGCCAGCCAGGATGACCGCCGCGGCCGAAGCCGCAAAGCCCAGGCAGATAGTGGACACCTCCGAACGGATGTACTGCATCGTGTCGTAGATACCGAGCAGGGCCGTCACCGAGCCGCCAGGCGAATTGATATAGAGGTTGATGTCCTTATCGGGATCCTCGCTCTCCAGGTGCAACAGCTGCGCCATGACCAGATTGGCGCTGGCGTCGTCGACCGGAGTCCCGAGAAAGACGATCCGGCCGCTCAGCAGCCGGGAATACAGGTCGAAAGACCGCTCGCCACGGCTGGTCTGCTCGATAACGACAGGCACAAGACTGGACACGCTGCCCTCCCGGGATCTGAAGGTGCAAGCAGTAGGACCGCCCTCCACCCCAACCGTGCCACACAAACCAACGTCGACGACCCGGTTCCGCTGCTGGCAGACGTCAGCCCCCCGTCCAGCCCCCGCTCCGGTCAGCCGAACCGGACGGCCCGGGAAGTCCCGAAACGCCCCGCCACCACCCGCTTGAGGCCATGAGGAAACTCACGCTTGATCGCAAGATGAGCGGCCGTGAGCTCCCGCTGCGCCCGCGCGTCACCCGAGAACGCGGCGATGCACCTCTCGGGCTCCGCGTTGGCGAGGGCAAGCGTGCGTTTAGTAAGATCACTTCGCAACGCGGGCGATGACCACCGATAACGCGGAGGCGAGAGATGGCGTGGAGGTCCGAGCCGATCGATATGGGTGAGGCGACACGAGCCGTCGTTGTCGCCGTCTACTGCCGGTTGTCCAAGTTCGGCGGGCGGGGCATCGGCCGGCAAGAGGAGGACTGCCGCCGCATCGTCGCAGCGCGAGGCTGGGTCGTTGGCGAGGTTTTCCAGGAAACGGCGTCAGCGAGCCCTGACTCCAAGAAGGCCCGCAAGGAATGGCTCCGGCTGCTCGAGGCGATCCAGCATCACGAGTTCGATGCCGTCGTGGTGTGGCTGGAGGACCGCTCGAACCGCTCTGTCGTCGAGGCGGCCGAGTTCGTCCAGATCTGCCGGGAGGCAGACGTGCGAGTCATCATCGCCGGCAATGAGACCGAGTACGACTTCAGCGACCCGGAAGACGTGGCGAAGTTCTACGGCGAGTCCGCGCGGGCGCAGGCGGAGCTAGCTCGGATACAGAAGCGGATTCTCCGCTCGATGCGCCAGCTTGCCGAAGAAGGAAAGGACAAGGGCGGCGGGTACCGACCCTTTGGATACAAGGCAGATCGTGTGACCGTCGATGAGTCGGAGGCGGCCCTGCTCAGAGAGGCCGCGCGCCGCGTGTTGGCTGGTGATTCGTTGCGCGGGGTCTGCGTTGAGTGGAACAAGAAAGGCGTACGCACGACGACCGGCCGAGAATGGGAGAACCGAGTGCTTCGCCGTGCGCTGATCTCGCCGCGGGTCGCCGGTTACCGTGAGCACAACGGAGCCGGTCTCGTACCCGCCGTGTGGCCCGCGATCCTCGACCAGAAGACCTGGGAAGGAGTCAAGGCCATCCTGGAAGATCCCGCGCGAGTGAGCAACAATCGAGGCGCGCCTGCGCGGTATCTCCTCACTGGGCTCTTGCACTGCGGTAAGTGCGGCGGCGATATGGAGGTCTATCGGCGCATGGAGCGAGGACGCGAGTACGTCTCCTACTTGTGTGCGAACCGGTTCGGACACGGTCGATGCCTCTCGCGCAACGTTCGTGACGTGGACCACGAGGTCACCGAGCGGCTGGTGTACCGGCTGGAGTCCACGGCATTCGAGCAGGCCGCCAATCGTCCCGCCGACGACCCTACCCGCGAACTGTACGAGCAACTTGCCGCAGAGCAGGGTATCTATGACCGACTCGAAGACAAGCTCGCGCGAGAGTTGATCAGCGAGGAGACGTTCAAGCGTAACCGTGCCGAGAGCGAGGAACGCATGGATGCGCTCCGGCGCAAGATCGCCAAGCTGACCGACAACCGCGTCATTACACAGATCCCCCGCAACCTTCGTGAGGTCTGGCCCGGCCTGTCGCTGGACCGCAAGCGCGCGATCCTCGCCGCTCTGATCCGCCGTATTGAGGTCCACCCGCAGGGGAAGGGCTACCGGTTCGATCCCGAGAAGATCAGGGTCACTTGGAAGGCGTAGCCAAGCCCTCGTACGCGAGCGTCACGACTTTGGCCAGAGTCACAGGGTCTTCAACCCTCTCCGGGATGCCTTGGGCTGCGCATTCACGCCGCACACGCGCAGCGACGCCGCTCGCTTCGGAGGTCGAGGCGTCGAGACAAGGCGAGCCCGAATCCTGATGGACGCCGCCGTCTATGGCCTGTCGGGTCTCTGCGGTCGATCGCTCGGCTGGCACTGCAGCGACGTGCTCGCCCTCGGCCGAGGATGAATCCTTCCCGCTGCCTTGCATGATTGCGCCAGTAAGGCGCGGGAGGCTGACTGACGGGTTGACAGGCGGCTCGGGGCTCCGATCACTGCCTGCCTCAACCGGCGCATCCGCCCTGGTAGACGCTGGCCGGTCGTGTGGGGTCTGGCCCGGTGTCTCGGTCGTGGTGTTCCGCCCTCGCTCTGTCACTGCGGGGGCGGCGCATGAACAAGCGTAACCCGATGCGCCTCGATTCGCGCCCGGCTCTCCGCCGTGTGGAGCGTTATGTGCACGACCTGCTTGCGCTCGTGGTGAGTTCGGGACACTTACTGGCAGCGATCCTGTGAGCATGGCGTGTGCTGGCAGTCACCCTTGTGATACAGCGGCCAGTCAGCCTGAGAACCGGGGCTGACCAGCCTCTGTGAGCTGCGCGCTGAGTAGCGGGCGAGCCTGCTGTCAACTCCTGTGAGCACCGTGAACATGAGCGGGCAGTGCGTGGCGGGAAGGCTGGTTCCGGCCGCGGTCACCGTGACTTGCCACGCTGAAGGGTCCGGTCGGTCCCGTAGTGGCCACGTTGCCGTGGGCACGCCCCCCAAGGGGCGCCAGCGCTTGCCGATTCCGGCGGAATATTCGTACAGAATCAGAAGGTCGCGGCCGGGCGGCCTGCCGTCGCCCCCAACCGGGGGCGGCGTGTGGTCACGGCCCGCGACCGGCGCGCGGTGTGGGATCAGCCGCTTGGCCGCGACAACGGCCGGTCCGCGGCTGGGTGCAGGGTCCCGGCCGCGGCGTCGAAGGCGAGGCCGTTTCCACCCTGTGAGCTGTCCCGGCGAAGCCGGACAGCGTACCGCGTCTGTCGATCGGGCCTTCGCCCTTCCTTGGGTTGCTCGTGCTTGTCAGCGTGGTCGTGCTAATGGGTTCGGTTCGTTGGTTTCTTCTTCCTCGCTGCTTGTGGCGCTGCTGGTTCTTGCTCGCTCTTCGTGGCGGTGGTGCTGCGGATGAGCTGGCCTGTCAGCCCTGCGTTGAGTGGCAGGAGGTTGGCTTTGGCGAAGCCTCGGCTGTGGCCGGGTGCCGGAGCTCGAGCAGGTGGTGATGCTGATGTCCAAGCGCAGCCGAGAAGCCTTCGCGCTCGCCAAGGCCCTATGGACCCACTGGAACCTGGTTCCGGGCGCGGTGGAGGTGCGCTGGACCGACGGGTGGTTTCGGGGCGGCGCGTATCGGCAGGGCTGGGAGATCGCCTGGGACGATGGCCCCACGGTCGAGCGGATGCGCCAGGCCGCCCGCCAGGTCCCGTCCGGACCGGCGATCGATGAGCTGGTGCACGCCGACCGGGTGCGGTATGAGCGGTCGCTGTCGCAGGTGGCGTGGGCGGTCATCCTGGTCCGCCACGTCCGCGACGGCGGCCAGGTCCCCGAGCTTGCCGACCCGCGCGCCGAACAGGTGTGGCGCGAGGCGTTGGAGGGCAGCGACTTTCCCGAGCGTGCCCGCAGCGCCAGGGAGCAGGCGCTGGCCAGGGTGCTGCTGCGCCGCGGGCTGCGCGACTACCAGCAGGCGGTAGCTGCCGCCGAGCGGGCCTGGTTCCAGGAGCGCCGCAGCTTTCAGGCGCCGCCGATGCCCGAGGTGCTGATGAGCCGCGCGCTGGCGACCTTCGGCCTGGAGGAGCTGGCGGCGCTGGAGCGGGTCGGCAACGTAATCGAGCTGTCCCACCTCAGCCCCGACGGTGCCGACGGGCTGGGCCTGCCGTAGCCGGGGTGGCCGAGAGTGTTCACGCCACGCAAGCTCGACCCGGTCGCTCTGGGCGGGCTGGGGCGGCTCTGGGGCTACCTGCAGGGCGGCCAGGAGTCCGCCGACTACTACCTCGGCCGCGACGGAACGCCGACCGAGGCTTACGTGGAGCTGTACGGCCGGCTGTTCGCCCGGCTGGGTTTGGAGCGCTTGGACCGGAGGGCGTTCGACCGGCTGGCGGCCGGCTGCCATCCGCTGACGGGTGAGCGGCTGATCAAGACCTCCCATGCGCTCCGCCGTGACCGAGCGACCGGCGAGCTGGTGACGCGGGGCGGGATGCACGTGCCGGGTATCGACTGCAACCTCTCACCACCCAAGTCCGTCTCCACGGTGCTGCCGTTCTCCAGCGCCACCGGCCGCGCGGAGCTGGAGGCGGCGCACCTGGCGGCGGTCCGGGTGACCGTGACCGAGTTGGAGCGGCGGGTGGCCGCCTGCCGGCCGACGATCGACGGTGAGCAGGTGCATACGGCTGGTGAGCTTGGCATGGCGAGCTTCACCCACCACACCAGCCGGCCAAGCCTCGAGGTCGCCCAAGAGCCCAACCGACCGCCTGACCCGCAGCTGCACTCCCACGTGTTCGTGTTTAACCTGGCGTGGTGCGAACCGAGACCCGGGCAGGGCCGGTTCCTGGCGGTGGACTCCCGGCCGATCTTCCAGTTCGGCCAAACCGCCGAGGCGATCTATCAGTGCGAGCTCGCCGCCCAGCTCCAGCGGCTCGGCTACCGCCTGGACTGGCACGCCACCCGTAAGGGCCGGGTGTGGGAGCTGGCCGGGGTGGATGAGCGGCTAACTGAGCTGTTCTCCAGCCGCCACCGCTACATCGACCATTTGGCCGCCAGGTTCCAAGCCGAGAAGGGCCGCCCGCCGACCAAGCTGGAACGCCGCCGCCTCGCCCAGCAGGACCGCCTGGCCAAGACGCCCGACTGCCGAGCGCCGCACTGGCCCGCCTACCGCCAGGTCCTCGACCGTCGCGGCCTGGCGTCACCGACGCCCCAGCGCCTGCTCGTCGATGTGCCGGGGCAGCTGGCCGAGCGGGCGGCGCTGGTCCGGGCGCGGCTGCTCGGCCCGCAGGGGCTGACCGCGCACGAGGCCACCTTCGACGAGGCGACGGTGACCAGGACGGTGTTCCAGGCCGCCACCGGCCTGCTCACCGCCCGCGAGGCGGCCGGGTTCCTTGAGCGGTTTCTTGCCGGGCCCGACCTGGTGCCCGTCGTGGTCGACGGCCAGTCCAAGCTCACCACCGCCGTGCTGGTCCAGCAGGAACGCACCATCGTGGAGGTCGCCCAGCAAAAGACGCAGCAGCCTGTGCCAGCGCCCCCACCACCGACCGTGCAGCGCGTCGCAGTCCAGCTCGCCGCGCGAGGCGGTTTCGCGCTCACGGCTGAGCAGCGGGCGGTGCTGGCCCACCTGTGCGCCCCGGTGGGGTGGGCGTCGCTGGAGGGCTGGGCCGGCACCGGCAAGACCACCGTGGTCCGCGCCATGGTCGACGCCTACCACTACAACCAGCAGCCCACTATCGTCGTGGCGACCGCGGCGGACACCGCTCGGCGCACCGCGAGCGACCTGGGCCTTGCGCGTGGCTACACCGTCGAGGCGTTCTCCCATGCTGTCGCCACCGGCCGGCTGCGGCCCGACGAGCGGACGGTGGTGATCGTCGAGGAGGCGATCATGGTGGACACCCCCCGCATGCACCAGCTCCTACAGGCCGCCGGGCCGGCGATCATCCGCACCCTCGGCGATCCCGAGCAGGCCCAGGCGGTCGGACCGGGCGGGTGGCATGCTCAGGTCGATCAGGTGATCGGCGGGCACACGCAGCTCACTACTGTCCTTCGCCAGCGAGATCGGCAGGACCGGGAGGTGTGCTGGCTGGTCCGCCAGGGCCACGCTGACCAGGCGCTCGCCAACCTGCACGCCCGTGGCCGGGTGCATCTGGTCCCGCACCCCTCCACTGGGGTCAAGGAGGTCGTCTACGCCTGGAACGTGCACCGCCTGGAGCGCGGCCTGGACGGCGTGAAGATCGTCACTGACACCTCCAACGCCACTATCGACACGCTCAACAACCTGTGCCAGGCCAAGCGACTGGCCACCGGGGAGCTGATCGGCTCGCCGGTCGAGCTTGTGGACCGGCAGACCGGCCGCCACGAGCGGCTGTACGCCAGCGACCGGGTCTGCTTCATCCGCGCCTTTTCAGCCGATGGTGAGCACGTGCCCAACGGCACCACCGGCCGGGTCCTGGCCGTAGACGATGAGCAGGAGCGGGTGCTGGTCGCCTGCGACGACGGGCCCTGTGTGAGGGTGGAGCCGACCGACAACGAGTGGGCGCAGCCGCTGCGGCTCGCCTATGCAGGGCATGCGCTCCGGCTGCAGGGCGGCCAGGCCCAGGTCGTGCTCGTGCTACCGGGGAGCTGGCAGACCTCGCGGCAGTCGGCCTACTCAATGCTGACCCGCTGTCAGGACGAGGTGCACGTGTTCGTCGACCGCGACAGCCAGTGCGCCGGCGAGCACGCACAGAGCGATCCGCTCACTGCGCTGGCGCAGCGGTGGATGCGCGACGCCCGCAAGACCACGGTGTCCGCGCAGCTCGAGGTCGAGGGCACCAATGCGGACGGCCTTGCGGGCTTCCAGGCCCGGGCTCCGGCCGAGATCCGCCCGACTGGAAACGATGTGCAGGGGCGCGCGTGGGAGGCCGCGGACGCATCAGCGAGGCAATCATGGTCGTCGCGCACAGCCAGCGCGCGTAACGGTGCGAGGGTGCGCACGGTCATGCACGGGCAGGAGGGTCCGCACCATCTTGCAGCGCATCCGCACGAGCTGGGGCTGGAGTTGCCGGTTTCCGGGCGGCTTGAGCAACCACCAGTGGACGATGCGCTGGGCTGGGGGCTCGACCTGTAGAGAGTGACGCGCCCGGCTAGATCAGCGCGTCCCTGCGATGGGCGAGTCGGCTCAAGCGCTCCTGCTCCTCCTACTCGAGCCCCAGGAGGAGCGCGACGTCCTGAGCGTTCATGTGCTGGGCCGGATCCGCCGCCAGTGTTTCATCGAACCGGACGCCTTCGCTACGGAGCACGTCATGTGGATCGCGAGTGTCGTGCTCGTCAGGCCACCGGAAGGTCGGCACCACCTTGCCATCCCGAGCGAGGACGCGATGCGCGTTGACCACGCGCACGGTCCCGAGATGGTGACCGATGGCTCGCGGATGGGAGCCGATCAGCTCGGCCAAGTCTCCGTAGGTGGTCCACGAACCAGCCGGCAGCGCGGTCAGCGCCTGATGCAACCTGCTCCAGTCGCGACCGGTGAGCCGATCCAGGTCGCCTCCAGCGAGCGGTCCTGGCCAGATCTTGATTGCCCGGTCGGCGAGATCGTCGGCTCGATCAAGGATCTGATTGCGACCCCAGCCGGGCGCCTCTGCAATGACATGATTGAGCTGAAGATGACTCTTGGCGAATAATTCCTGCTTGCGGTCAAAGGGATGGTTGCTCAGCTCGACGTTGTACGCCGTCAGCGTCAGGTTCCCGAGCGTGTGGACGAGCTCCTGATGCAACTCCTCTGGGGACAGTTCCTCTCCTGCCTCGGCCGCAAGGATGTCCAGCCACTCTTTGGTCGGGCGCTGCGGAAGGACATGCTCGATCGTGAGGCGGGATGTCGCGAAGTCGATCCGCTCTTTGGAAGGGTAGCTCTCCTCCAGACGTCGAAGAACGAGAATCCGCTGCTCAGGTCGCCCCTGCCAGTAGAACGGCTTGGTACGGACGGCCTCGCGGAGGGCCGAGTCGTTCGGCCAGAACCGCCGCGGCCCCGAAAGCGCATGTCGGACAGCGTCCTGGACTGGCAGGTCGTCGGGGAGTTGTTGTACGAGCCCACTGAAGATGCGGTTCAGGTTGTTTGTAGGGATGGCGCAAAGCATGCGCCGGACCAGGAAGCTCTCGATGTAGACAAGCGTTCGTGACACCTGGCCATCGCTCGCGCGACCATGCTCGCGGAGGTCCAGCAGGTGCATGACGAGCGGGTAGACAGTCTGTGCGCCCCAGGCGTTGAAACGCTCAAGCGCAGCCCGGATCCCCGGGTGCGGCTCCTCCCCAGGCTTGACGATGACCCTCAGGTGGCGGGCTCGCCGAGCCAACTCAGCAACCTCTGCCTCGAGCGCTACCTCGTCATGGACGACGGGTTCCAGTCGCTGCACCTGTCCGCGGTACACGTCTGCCCGCTTGGCGCGCTCGACGCCATGCAGAATCAGGTCAAGGTAGAACAGCAACTCCAGGTGCTCGCCAAGACGCTCCTGCATCGGACGCCAATAGGTCTCGTAGACCTGCTCCGTACGGGTCGGCAGCAGCATGAAGACGTAGTTGCGCAGCAGGTCGCCCTGGCTCAACTTGAGGCCGGTGTTGTTCAGGGACTCGAAGATGCGATGCACGTTATCGTCGGGGTGCGTGGTGATGACGACAAGCGTCAGTCGTTCCCGCAGCACGGTCTCGATACGTTCCAGGTCGTGCGGGTCCTCCTCGTCGTCCGCGACGATGAGCTCTTTACGGAAGAACCGGTAGGCCGCGCCGATGTTGTCGCCACCGCCCGCCTCCGGCATCCGGTTGATGCAGGCGAAAAAGACCTCACGGTCGGCCTGGGTGGGCAGGAGCCGGTAGAAGTCGAGGCCGGACTGCCATTTGTTGGTGAGGTACAGCTCGTTGATGCGGTCTTGCTCTCTTGGATTATCTGCTGCCAGATGGTCGCGCAGGGCGCACATGGCGAGCATCAAGGTCGTCAGCCGCTGTTGGCCATCCACGACAATCCACTTCATTACCCCGGCTGGCCCGAGGGCAGGGCTCGGCGCCAGCACGATTGAGCCCAGAAAGTGCGTCGGCCCGGGCGCCAGGGTCGTCAGCCCGTCCGCCTGGTCCAGCACGTCGTCCCAAAGCTGGCGAAGCTGCGCCTCTTGCCAACTGTAGGTGCGCTGGTACAGCGGCACCCTGAGCTGCTTCTCGCCCTGGATGATCTGTTGGAAGGTGGTCTCTTGGGCCTTCATGGGACCCTTGTTGCCTCCTCGGGTCGGTCGCGGTCAGGATGCGTGGGCCCGCGGCCTGGCGGTGGGTCAAGCAGCGTTCCGAACAGATCTCCACCCGTCATAGCCACAGCCATGAGGTCATAGACGTCGAGGATCAACCGCTTCGTGCGGTACTCGCCGTACCGTCTTTCGTCGCGCATCCGCATGAGGCGGAAGGTGTCGAGAACGTACTCGGCATCAGGGCGGTCGAGCCTGTACAGGTGAAGGTAGGCAGCATCGAGCTCCGCCCGGAGGAGGGCCCTCCGCTCCTCGTCCCATCGGAACGGCGGCCCACCGTGGCCGAGGTGCCTCGCGAGCGGAGCCATGTCCCAAGCGGTGTAGGTGAGCTCCAGAACCCGCTGGGCTACCCACTTTCCAAGCATCGTCTCGGGGTCCCAGGGGCACGGTCGTTCGTACGGCTCGGGAGGGATCATCGGGAGTTGCTTGACGATCGAGTATGTGAGCGATGCTCCGGCCAGCTTCTGCCGAGCGAGATAGTCGAAAGCGAACGAGCTCACGTTCGCCTGCAGAACGACAACAGGAAGCGTCGCGCGGAGTCGGTCTCCTGACGGCAGGATGAGTGGGAGCTTGTGACCCACCGCATAGGCGGGGATGCCGCTGGCGATAACGGTTCGCTCTTCATTGGCGCGGCAGATATCCCGCCAGCCAATGAGGCAGCCGGGCCCCGCCCGCCCGCGCAGTCTCTGCTCAACCTCGCGCTTGTGGACCCAGTAGCGCGGCATAGCGGGAAAACCCGGGTCGTCTTTCTGCTCAGGGGTCGTCTTCGGCAGGATCCCTTTGTTAGCCTGTGCCTGCGTCTGGCCTGCGTAGGTCCCGAAGCGATGATCGAAGTGGTGGATCATCTTCGCTTCGTAGAGGGGGAGGTAACACTCACCGTCCTTGGTGAAGATGTTGCCGGCGAGGCGCCAGCCACCAGTTTCGAGCTGCTCAAGGGTACGGAACAGCCTGGAGTCGTTCGCCATGTCGAGCATCCGCAGGAAAGATACGTTCCACGGGTTGCCGTCCGGGTCCCCCTCGCGGACCAGTACGGGTATTCGTCGGTGGACGGCGAGGGTAAGTTCAGCGTCGCGACGGGAACGGAACACAGGGGACGTGCCGGTGTTCGGATTGGCGAGGAGAATTTCGTCGGGTGCCATACGGAAGGTCCGAGCGGGCAAGTCCTCGACATGCCAGGCCGAAAAGGCGAAGCTTGCCTGCTCAACCTGAACTCGTCGACCACCAAGTGTGAGCAGGCAGAAGCGTGTGCGATTGGTGACGGTCGGGAAAATTCGCGCTTCATTCTCGAAGTCAAGCAACCCCATCAGGGCTCGCTGGCGGACGAGGTCTCCGAAGAAGTGGCGGGTGGTGTGGTCAGTGCCGATCCCGGTGGGCACGATGATTCCCATATGGCCACCTGGCGAAAGCAGGCTCCGGGCTGTCTCGGCGAAGATTGCGTAGGTGTTGATGTCGCCTTGGCCGCAGAGCGGATAGCGTCCGGACAGCCGCACGAAATGGCTTTCTCCCTCGGCCTCGCGTCTGGCCTCGTGGAACTCGGCGAGCAGCGCCCTGTCCTGGGTACTCGCATCCTCGGCGCCGAGCGCGTCGATCAGCCGCCTGCGGGCGGCGGCGTTGGCCGCCCCGGCAATCTCGGGGTCACGGGTGGCGAAAAACTCCTGCTCCTGGAGCTTGATCCGCTCCCATGGGGGGTTGCCGAGAACGCAGGAGAAGCCGCCATTCCAGCCGACGTCGGGGTGCTCGGCTTCGGCGAGGTCGTCGGGCACCTGGAAGACCTCGGGGAACTCCAGGTACCAATGGAAGAAGTGGTAGTGGGCGGCGAGTCGCTCGATCTCCTGTCGGGTGGCCTCCGATACGGCGTTCGGGTCCTGGTCCAGGCGGGTGAGGACGCGCTGGGTGACCGCTGGCGGCGCGTCAGGCATCTTCGGCCAGGTGAACGCCGCGCACCATGCGTCCGCGAGGAGCCGGGCGTGCGCCAATTTCGCCGAGCCTTCCATCGCCTCCCAGGCGGCCATGCGCTGGTGCAGGGCCGCGATGGTTGTGTCGTCGGAGTGCGCGACCTTCTTCGCCCAGCGGCTGATCGCCGCCGTGTCGATGTGGATCGCGGCGGGGTCGAATAGCTCGCCTTGGCCGGGCTGCTCCCGCTCGGCCTTGTTGCGCCTGCGGAGCGCCGTGGTGATCTTTCTGTCGTCACCGGTCAGTGGCTTGAACGCGTCGTCAGGAATGCCCTTCGCGAGTAGCGCGGGCGTGACGCCCAGCAGGGAGTTGCCGACCTTGATGTTGGCGTCCAAGAACGGTAACGGCGTTCCAGGCTCGACCGCCTCCAGCCAAAGCGACACCTTGGCGAGCTCGGCGGCGAGCTCGTTGACATCGACGCCGTAGATACAGTGGCTGACCACCTCGCGGAGGGCCTCCCGGACTCGCTGCTCTGGTGGTTCGGCGTCATCGGTTCGGACGGCTGCGAGCCGCCGGGCGATGCGGCGGGCGGCGGCGACCAGGAAATGCCCAGACCCGCAGGCCGGGTCGCAGACGGTCAGGCCCAGCAGCGCCGCCTCTGGGTCGTCGGCCTTTTCGGCTTCGTCGAGCAGCGGGTCCAGGGCGGTGTCGAGCAGGTTGTCGATCAGTGACGATGGTGTGTAGTAGCTGCCGGTGGTCTTGCGCTCGTTGCCCGCGAGTACGGCCAGGGTGAACCGTCCGGTAGCCGGGTCGTGTCGCGGGGCGAACTCCAGCAGCGACTCATAGACGCTCCCGAGTTCCTCGGCGCCGAGGTTGCGGTAGTCGACCGCTCGCGTGGTGCCGCTGGCACGGTCGGCGAGCTGGCTGAGCGACCGGACAGCCGCGAGCAGATCTACGTTGGCCAACTCGCATCTGCCGACCAGGCCAAGGGTCTCCGGCGAGAACAGCGCCCCGCCAAGCGCCGGCAGCCCGAGCTGCGGGCAGCCCTCGTCGCCGCCGAGGGCGTCGAACACCAGCCGCACGGCGGCCCATAGGTCGCCGTGGCGGGTGCCGCGACGTCTCGCCGCCAGCCGGCGCAGTCGCGCGGTCGAGAAGTACGTGTCGTAACGCCGGACGGCGGCCGGTTCGGTGTCCGGGGCAAGCAGGACCTGGCGGTCCTCGGCGACGAAGCAGAACAGCAGCCGGTAGACCAGCCGGAGCAGCGACCGGTAGTACTCCTGGATGGGGAGCCGGCCGTCGGCGAGTTTGGCGCGGAGCTCGCCGTTGGCTGGGTGGACGAGGAAGCCCCGCCCGAGGGTGCGGAGCGCCTCGGTGACGCCATTACGGAGGGAGTCCAGCGCGCGGGTACCTGTGGCGATCGCCTCGGCGCGCCAGCGCTCCAACCAGCAGGATGCAGGCCCTGCGTCCTCCGAGCGGACCTCGATGCGGCTCTGGTGGCAGACGAGGTAGAGGACCACGAAGTCGCTGAACACCTCGCCGTCGAACATCGCCTCCAGGTCGAAGTCAATGAACGCCTGCCGGACCAGCGAGGATGAGTCCCGCAGAACGAGCAGCCTCAGGCCATTGGAAACAAACCCCCACAGGTACTCGTCGCTGCGGTTGAGCAGCTCCTGGACCAGGGAGTACGGCGGCCGCCTGGCTGCGCCGGCCACGCCGGGAGTGCGCCGGTCGAGCGGCACCCGTGCGCCGACCAGATGGATGGGGGCACTTCCCCATTGGTGGCTGACCGGGTAGGTGGTGCCGTTCACGCCGATCCCGCCTGAGCGGGTGGGGAGCCGCCCATAGCCAATCTCGGAGAACAGCACCTGCAGCCAGCGCTCGCGCGTGAGCCCAGTGGCCGCATCACCGGGCGGCGTGGCCGCCAGGGCCGCCCTGAATGACATCCAGGCGGCAGTCAGGCGGGTCCAGGCGCGGTTGGCGGCCGCGCGGACTGTCTCGCCCTCCAGTAGGTGGTAGTCGGCCGGGTCGAGTCCGGGCAGCCCACGACCCTCGGCGATGCGGCCGAGCGTATCGGCCGGGAGCAGCCCGCCGGCACTGCGGATGGTAGGGAAGGTGTCGCCCCTCACGGCGCCGCGTCGGGAAGCGGGAGGTGGACGTAGACACCGAGTACATCGACGGGCTTCTGGGCGGCCACGCGCAGACCGCGGCGCAGGATTCCCGCCGCCTCACGCACCCGGCGATGGGAGGCGAGCAGCTCTCGCGCGAGCCGATCGGCGACCGCGTCCAGCGCGGGGCCCAGTGCGGGTAGCCCGTCAAGCGCTCGCTGCGTAAAGTGGCGCGCCTGCTCAGGTGAAACATTCGCGCCGGGAATGGCGTCCAGCAACTCGGCGACCTCGGCCTCGCCAAGCCACTGCGGCTCGGCCGGCGTGCCACGGAAGCCGAGCACGCGCGCCTCCTCGGCCACGATCGGCCGCTCCCCGCCCGGAGTCGGGGTGACGAGGTGGAAGCGGAAGCGCGTCAGCAGCAGCGTGGTGCGACGCTGGACGGCGGCGGTCCGCAGCACTCCGCAGCGGCGGGCCGGCTGCAGCGCGTCGGGGATCATCGGATCGAGTGCGCTGTCCAGAACGTATTGGGCGACCGCTTCGACTGCCGGATCGGTGCGAACGAGCAGCGCCTCCCCGCGCGGGACCGGGGGTTGGTCGTGGAAGGCGAGTGGGTCGCGCAGTCCGCGTCTCGGGTCCCGGGGCAGCGTGTCGCGGAGCGCGGGTGGCAGGGCGCTGGTGCCGGTAGCGGTGAACCCGTCGGCGGCCGGTGTCACCGTCACACCCAAGGCGCTGAGCGCGTCGCGGACGAACCGTGTCACCTCGCGCTCGTCGCCGAGCGCGCCGCGGACGGCGTCCAGTTCCCTGGCGACCTCCACTGGCGAGATGCCGGCTTGGGCATACCTGGTGCGCGAGCGCTTCTCCCGCTCGGCCGCGCTCTCCCACGCCTCGAACAGCTCGTCGCGCTTGTCCCGGCCGACGCCTTCAAGGGTGAGCTGCTCGGGACCGAGCCCATGGCGCAGCAGCACGCCTTCCATGACCGCCTCGACCACGGCGTTGGAGTCCATCGGGACTGGGACGGAGACACCCGTTGAGGAGCGGATGGCCACGTGCTTGCGGAGCAGCACGTTGAGCACGATCCCATCGATGCGGTTGTCGGTGCCGTAAAGCGTGATGGCCCGGACGACCGGCTCCGGCTGGCCGAACCGATCGACGCGGCCCTCGCGCTGCTCGTGGCGGGTTGGATTCCAGGCGAGGTCATAGTGGAGCACCGCCGAGAAGTGCTCCTGCAGGTTGATGCCCTCGGCCAGGCAGTCGCTGGCCACCAGGACCCGCCGCTTGGCAGCGTCGACCAGCTCGGCGATGCGCTGCTCCCGCTCGGCGGGCGGCAGCACACCGGTGACGGCGGCAACCTCGACGTCACGGCCGAGTGCCCAGCTCAGGTGCTCGGCTACGTAGTCGGCCGTGGGGATGTAGCGGCAGAACACGATCGGGTTGAATCCGTCTTCGAGCAACCGCTTGACGAGTGTGGTGGCCGTCGTCAACTTCGCGTCGCCTCGGCCCGCCAGTGCTTCGGCTTCTCTGGCCAGGGCGAGCAGCCGGCGATGTAGTCGCGCGGCATCGTCGGTCTCCTCGCCCTCGTCGGCGCCCGGGGTGGTGTCCTGGGCCTCCGTCGCCTCCTCGTCCAGCATGTCGAGCACGCTCGCCCGGCCGAGTTCGTCGGCCTCCTCGGGGTTGGTGGCAAGCGCCGGACCGGCCCGGCTGCGCAACGTGGCGGCGGCCGCCGCCGGTGAGGACGCCAGCGACCTAAGCAGGGCGAGTACCGACCACCAACGCACCCGCTGGGTGGTGGCGCTGGTCGCGGGATCGGTGACGGTCTCGCGGGCGTAGCCGAGCACCCGCTCGAACAGGCGCCGGTATTCGGGAGTGAGGGTGTAGGTCTCCTCGCGGGTCTGCCGGTCGGGGAACGGCGTGTCCTCTTGGAGGTAGGCGCGGATGTCGGCGCGGCGCCGCTGCACGAAGTGGCGGGCGAGCAGGGCGCGCTCGCGCTCGCGGTGGGGACCGGCGAGGTCCTCGGGGAGCGCGGCCAGCGCCGGGTCGAGGAGCCCGAGGAGATTACGGAAGGCCTCCTCCTTGCCACTGTGCGGTGTGGCGGTCACCAGGAGAAGATGGCGGTCCCGGTCCCGAGCGAGCCGCTGGAGCAGCTCGTAGCGCTGGTGGCGGGCACGCCCACCACCGACGGCCTCGACGCAGGTGTGCGCCTCGTCGACGATCACCAATTCGGGGCAGGCACGCACGAAGTCGTCGCGGCGGCGGGTCGACTTGATGAAGTCGGTCGACACGACGACGTGCGGGTAGTGCTCGAACAGCGACTCGTTCGGCGCCAGGCCCCGCTCGAGCCGAGTGACGGTGCTCGGGAGCACCACCTCGCCGTCGATGGCGAACTTCTCCCGCAGCTCGCCCTGCCACTGCGGGGCCAGGTGCGGGCTGCAGAGCACCGCCAGCCGCCGCGCATCACCCTGAGCGAGGAGCTCAGCGGCGATGAGCGCGCTCTCGATGGTCTTGCCGATACCGACATCGTCAGCGATGAGCAGCCGCACGGTCCGCATCCGTAGGGCCATGAGCAACGGGACGAGTTGGTAGGGACGCGGGGTGACCGCGATGCCAGCCACTGAGCGGAACGGCCCGCCAGAAGACCGAAAGCCCAGCCGGAGTGCGCTTCGCAGCAGCCGGGCGCTGGTCGCGTCGCCGAGGTCGACGGCGGAGGGTGGCGGGAAGGTCGCCGGCTCAACCGGCTCCAGCTCTGGCAGCACGCCGGCGATGTCGTCCTCACCGCCGCCCAGCGGCCGGAGCACCAGCAGGTCGTCCGCGCTGTCGGGCAGGACCACCCACTCCCTGCCCCGCGCCCGGACCAGCGACCCGATGGCGAACGTTGTCACGCTGGCCTCCTCGAACCGGGGCCGAACACCCACGCGTGTTCGCAAACCTGCTGCTCCCAGCGTTCGTGCTCGTCGTAGCGGAACCGGAGCACGCTCCAGCCGAGGTCTTCGAGCCGCTCGGCGTCCTGCTCGTCCTTGGCGCGCTGCGCGGGTGTGTCGTGGTTCGGCCCGTCGACGAAGACGGCCGCCTGCCCACCTGGGCCGACGTAGTCGAAGTCTGGCCGGACGCCGGCGCGGTCCAGCAGCCGCTGCGCGTGGGTGGGCAGCCGATGGCCGAAGCGTTGCAGCATGTGCAGGAAGGTCCGCTCTAGCTCGCTGTCGCAGCGGGCCAGCAGCCTCAGGAACTCCTCTTCCGGGGAGACGCTCTGGCCTCCGGCGCGCACGACCGCGTCCTGGAGGTTCTCGAGCAGGCCTACGACCAGGTGCCGGTCGAGCAGGCGATGGTCCCGCTGGTTGATATAAGAGAGCAGACAGTCGTAGCAGGCGCGCTCGCAACGCTCCTCTGCACCGTCTGCCCGGCTGCGGTCCTGGCCAGTGCTCGGGTCGTAGTGCAGCAGCTCCAGTGCTCGGACTGCGACTGCGGCCAACTGGTCCGGTTCGGCGACCAGCCGGCGCAGCACCCCGGCTCCACCCTCCGCCGACTCGTACAGCAGGATCGCGGTCCGCTCGCGACCGCTCGGCAGCGGCTCACTGGCAAGCTCCGAATCCTCCAGGTCGAAGGTCGCCTCGATCGCCCGCTTCACCGCGTACTGGAGGGTAGCCATTGTCTCGAGCGGGACGGGCGTTGGAAGCCGAACGACCAGCGCATTGCGACGGTCCTCAACGTAGGGGATCACCCGCGCGGCGCGGCGGGAGCCGATCTCCTCCAGGCCGACCGTGTCCGGGATCGCCTCCTCGGCCTCCTTGCGTGACAGCCAGCGGCCAGAGTCCACATCGATGGAAAAACCAGGCTCCCCCGTATCAGCTTTGCGACGCGAGTAGCCGGCATTGGCGCGGCGGATCGTCGCGGTATCGCCATAGCTGAGCCGCAGGACCACCTCACCGGCGATCGCGTCCGCCTCCAGGTGGCCCGGCCGGTCGCCGTGCTCGGCGAAACGGTAGGAGGTAACGATCTCGAAGCCGGCCCGCCGGCGCTCCTCCTCGTCGGAGGAGATGCGCTCACGTCGGCGCGTGTACGCGGTCTGCATGCGCAGGAGGTTGCCGGTGGCGCCGCCCAACTCCGCGCCGCACGCCTCGCAGACGTCGGGACCGCTGTTGCTCACCGGATGGTGGTAGCCGCATCGCACGCAGCGTTTGGCCGCCTCCAGCGGCAGGGTCTCCTGCCCAGGCTCGCGTACCGGAAGTTGGGCGCGGACGACTTCGTAGCGCGCGCCTTCGTGGTAGACGAGCGCGCCGGGCCCGAACTCGCTGACGGCGATGAAGCGGGGGCGTTGAAGGTAGTCGCCCTCCCAGCGCCGCGACCGTCGCGCCCCAGGGATGTAGGCCGCCAAGGGGAGCCGCGGGAACGAGTAGCCGGGTAGGAATCCCTCGGACGCGAAGTAGCGGTAGCTGTAGAAGTCGCTCTGGTTGAGGTCCTCCTCTTCGGCACGCAGCAGCCGGAGCTGGCTCTCGGCCTCGCGCCGTCGGCCCTCGGCGCGGCGGCGTGCCTCAGGCGAGCCGCTGGCGTCCTGGATGACCCTGCTCTGCGTCTGCGCCTCCTCCAGCGCCCCGCGGTAGAGCTGCCGCCAACGGTCGCCGGCGCGGTCGAAGGCGCTCGGGGCGCCCTCGACGGTCCGCTCGATCCAACCGTCGTCGTACCAGGTGGTCGCTTTCAGCGCCGGCTGCGCGTCGGCCAGCACCGCCGCCGCCCGCACCGCCGCCCGCCGGCGAGCCGCCTGATCGGCGAGCTGCTCCCGGACCTGCGCCTGGAGCTCCAGCGAAGGCTGCTCGCCGGTCACGTCCAGCAGCGAGACCAACGACCTGTGCAGGTCCTGGCCGGTCTCGGCCAGCCAGATCGCCTGCACGTGGGAACGAGCGAGGTCCTCGTTGCCGAGGTCAAGCCGTGGCGGGACGACCGCGCCGGCGACCATCCGCTGCGACCGGCGGAAGTAGTACTGGTCGTGCCCGCTGCCCGTGGCGCAGTAGGTCACCACCAGCGCGGGCTGCCCTGAGCGGCCAGCCCGTCCGCTGCGCTGCGCGTAGTTGGCGGGCGTTGGCGGGACGTTGCGCAACAGCACCGCGTTCAGATCGGCGATATCGACGCCCAACTCCATCGTGGGCGAGCAGTACAGGATTGGCAGCTCCGCCCGCCGGAATCGCTCCTCCCGGTCCAGGCGAACATACGGCGGCACCTGGGCGGTGTGCTCGGCGGCGTGCAGGTTCCCGAGCTGACCGGCCAACTGGCGGTAGAAGTCGCGGAAGTAGGGGTTCACCCTGCCGCTGACCTCAAGGTCGAGGGTGGTGCGCAACGGGTCGGGGGCGCGCTGCACACCGCTGCCGGCGCACCAGCGCAGCCCGGAGGCGTTGACGCGATAGCCGGCAGGATCGTCCTCGCCGCCGTCCTCGGTGACCGGATGGACCAGCCCGCCGATAGCCAACGCCTTCAACAGGTCACGGATGATCCGCTGCGCATCAGCCACCCGGAGTCGAGCCGGCATCGAGGGGAATGTGGAGTGCCGGCGCAGGTAGCGGCCGAACGCGCTCAACCCGGACACGGCCAGATCCCTGCGGCTGTCGCCCCGGCGGCGCGAGCGTGGCCACACGATGCCTGCCTGGACCGGTTGCTCCTGCTCGGCCAGCGCCCATGGGCCCACGAGCCGCTGGTCGCTCTGCCGCTGGATGATGTCGAACCCGTCCCGTGTCAGACAGTCAACCCGGATCGCAAGGGCTCGGCGCATCTCGTCCAGCAGGATGCGGCACAGGTCCTCGCGCTGCTCAGCAGAAGCCTGGACCAGGACCGGGTGCTTTCCCCGCCAGACGTCGTCCGCCCCAGCCAGCTCATCGAGCGACGCGTAGCGGATTTCCAGCAGGCCGGTCTGCTCGAGGTTGGGCATGGTGATCCGCCAGCCGCGCTCGAGATCCTGGTACAGGCGGTAGTTGACGACCTCCCGCAAGGCGCGGACGGTTTCGTCGCGGGCCGCGAACCGCAGGTCCGGGTTGGCGGCGTAGTCGGCGAAGTCCAGCCCCAGCTCTTCCACGACCCGGTGCGCCAGCACCTCGTGAGAAAGCCCGGCCGAGCCCGCCTTGCCGGCCGCCTGGTACAGCGCGCTGCGCAGCAGCCCGACCTGGACGAAGTCGTTGAAGTGGCCGGACTGCAGGCTGGCGTCCTGCCGGTTGTCGGAGAAGGCGAGCAGCTTGCGCGCCTCCGGAGGCAGACCGCTCTGCTCGCCTGACAGGTTCCGCACCAGACTCGCGCTGAGCACCGTGGTGGCCGAGCTGCGCCCCTCAGAGCCCAGACTCGCCAGCTTGGAGTAGTCGCTGCCGCGCGCCGACTCGTAGGAGACGCGGCAGCGCAGACAGAAGCGAAACGGCGAGGGAACGTACGCAGCACGTACCCCGTCGCCGTCCGCCGCTCTGCTCCCGTCGACGTGCACCCAGACGGGCTCGGGGAGCGCCTTCTGTCGGTTCGGATCGATCTCCTCTCCGCCGTTCTCGCCGATCAGCCACGTCTCCGGGAGGCGCTCGATGATGCCGGGCCGGTCCAGCGGCCACGGGTGATCGGCGCTGACGTAGAGATAGCCCGTGAGCGCGTCACCACCGCTGGCGTCGCGTTCCTGCCTGCTGACGAAGAGGTCGCGGCCCGCCTGGGAGGTCTTCGTCACCGCCAGGTACTCCTGGCCGCACTCCCGGCAGAACGCCAGCGGCAGCAGGATCTTCTCCGGCTGATCCGGGACAACCATCTGGTATTGGGTCGTGACGTGCCGGTCGGCCTCAGGCTCAAGGCTCACGTAGACCGTGTCGCCCTTGCTCAGGAATTGGTGTAGCCGGAAGGCGAAGACGCTGCGTTCGTCCCCAGGGTGCGGGATTCGCGCGCCGGCGAGCAGGGTCTGAATGATCACCTGTGAACAGACGGCCTGGTCCAGCCCAGTTTGCCCGGCGAGGCGCGCGGCCGCGTCCGGGACGGTGGTCGGATCGCGGCGGACGAGCCGAGCCGTCCCCAGCTCGCGGTCGAGGCCGAACGTCGTCTCCACCCAGGAGGCCAGCGGATCGACGCGCAGCTCCTCGTACGTCTCCGGCGCGCAGCCCGCTCGGACCCGATCAGCCAGGACGCTCGCGGCGCCATCAACAAGGAGTTCCTGGGTGACGCGGCGCAGGGTTTCGCCGATCACCCGCTCCGCGGTGACCTCGCTGCCGAATAACTGTGTCGCCACCCGCGCGACCTCGGCGCGCTGCTCGCTGAAACCGTGCCCGCCGGCCATCGTTGCCGAGGTGCCGATGCATTGCAGGCTGGGAGTCTCGCAGGCATCACGCACCCGCCGCACCAGCAACCCCACGTCCGCGCCTTGACGACCGCGATAGCTGTGCAGCTCATCCAGCACGAGGAAGCGCAGCCCACGGGCGGCCTCGATCAGGTGCCGGCGCTCCCGCGGCCGCAGGAGCATCAGCTCGAGCATCACGTAGTTGGTGAGGATGATGTCGGGCGGCGCGCTGAGGATCCGCTCGCGCTCCTCGTCGGACTCCTGACCGGTGTACCTGGCGAAGGTCACAGGCGGGTGCCCTTCGGGAAAACCGTGCTCGAGGAACTTCTTCAACTCGCCGAGCTGGCTGTTGGCAAGCGCGTTCATGGGATACACGACGATCGCTCGAACGCCTTGGCCGCTGCCCTCTCGCAGGACGCGGTCAACGATCGGCACGAGATAGCTCAGGCTCTTGCCGGAGCCCGTGCCCGTGGTGAGCACGTAGCTCCGTCCGGTTCGGGCAACCTCGATAGCCTGGCGCTGGTGGAGGTAGAGGATGAGCGGCGACCCCGCACCCTGTTCAGGGCTGCGCTTGACTCGAAAGATCCGCCGGCACCCCTCGTGCAGGACACCGGCGTCGACGAGTTCGTCGATGGTGCCGCCAGGCTCGAAGCTGGGGTTGAGGGCGAGCCACGGGTCCGGCCATCGCAGCCCACGCGCGAGCTGCTCATCGACATAGGCGCGGATGCGCTCGTCGCGAACCTCCAGAAAGCCCCTGGTAAACGCCTCGTAGTCTTCGATGAGCCGATCACGAACGTTGAAGACGTCCAAGCTTCCCCCCAGGTTGGTTCGTCAGGGCGGAACCGAGAGGCACTCCGAGCCGATCGTGCATCGGTCCGCGGCGGCGTTCCCTGTCGAACGAGGCCCGCATAACCTCCGTTCTCTCGACCGAAGGTGAAATTAAACGCAAGTCCCCGAAGTCACGCAAGATCATACGAACTGGTGTTTGGTGCGTTCTCAGCAAAGTGGCCGGTTCTCAGCGGGGCAAAGGCGCCGGCCGCCTTCGACTATCCGGAGTGTTGGCTGGCCGACCTCGACTGCGGCGCCGGCCCCATCCGCGCCGCCCGCGCCCGGGTCGAGGTGCTGCTGGCCGCCGCCGTGAGCAACTCCCCAGGCTGGTGGAAGCGGGCGCTCCGGCCCGGGATGGACTTGCGGCACTGGATGGTGCCAGCAGCCGCAGCTATGTTGACGCCAGTAGGAGAGGATCGAGCTCGCCTGTGAGGTACTTACAGTCCTGCTCGTCAGTCCTACTTGCTCGCTCGGGCGGGATGGCGAGGGATAGACCTTTGCGCACGTTTCTTATATCTTGGCGAAATGCCGCGCCGCATAAGCCGAATTCGGTTCGAAACCGAACGCCTGTTCCCACTCCCGGCGGCCCAGAAGAAGCGAGCCAAGCTCAAGCCACCGGGACTGCCGGTGTGGACTGCGAGCAAGGCGCGGCTGATCGAACGCTACCTGCGACTGTTTGTGTACATCACCAAGCACGGCAACTACATCGACGGGTTCGCCGGTCCCCAGTACCCGGACATCGAACAGTACGCAGCCAAGCTGGTCGTAGAGAGCGAACCGGCGCGGCTGCGGCACTTCCACCTGTTCGACAAAGGCCGACAGCCCCTACGGGCGCTGCATCGGCTGCATGAGCAGCACCCCGACCGTGACATCCATATATACAAGGGCGACTTCAACACCAACATCAACCACGTCCTGCACCCCGACGTGCTCAGGCCGACGGAGGCGACGTTCTGCCTGCTGGACCAGCGAACCTTCCAGTGCCACTGGTCAACGGTTTGCCGGCTGGCTGCCTATCGAACGCAGGGCTACAAGATGGAGTTGTTCTACTTCCTCGCCAACTGGTGGTTCGAGCGGGCATTCACCGAGACCGAGGACGAGCAGCGCCTTCGCGCATGGTGGGGCCGAGACGACTGGAGCCAGTTCGCTGCCCTGCCACGTCCCGAACGGGCGGTGCTGCTGCAAGAGCGATTCCGCGACGAACTCGACTACCAGTTCGCGGATGCTCGAGCGATCTACGGCACGGAAGATAACAAGACCAAGATCATGTACTACATGATCCATGCCACCGACCATCCGGAAGCCCCGAAGCTGATGCAACGGGCCTATAACAAGACGGTCGAACGCGAACTGGGACAGCAGCTCAGGATGTACCCGCTGGAGCCGTAACGGTCCTCCGGGGGAGCTCGTCCCAAGTTCTTCCTTCCAGCAGTCGCCCGCCCGCCTTCGGGGTGCGACCGCCCCACTGCTTGAAGAAGAACGCGATTCCCCGCCGACTGCAGCGGTCACGCAGGTCACGGACCCAGTCCAGGTCCAGCGGCCGATGGCCAGGCCCGCTTTCCCCACCCACGATCACCCAGTCGATGCCCGCCAGGTCCAGACTCGGCAGCGGCCCCAGCAACGGCTCCAGCGACAGGAAGCGCAGCGCAGCCGGCACCTGACGCAACACCGCAGCTCGTCGGGCATAGCCATCGGACTCGATCGAGGTGCCCAGCCACACATTGGGCAGCGGCCACACCCCCGCGCGCTCCAGCGCGGCACCCCCACCCAGCCGCGCCGCTTCGGCGGCGACATCGCCAGAGAAGTGGCGGCCAGGCTCGTGCGGATGCGGGCAGCCGCAGCCCTGGTCGGTCAGGATGGCCCGCAGCCGCTCAGGGCGCTTGGTCAGGATCTGGTAGGTGTGCTGCGGCGTGGCCGCCATCACCGCCCAGACGCGAACCAGGAAGGCGCGGCTGACCTTGGCATGGGCGAGGTCAGCCATGCTGTCGACGAACACCACCCTCGGCTTGCGCCACCTGAGCGGCTCGGCGAGCACGGCCTCGTGCATGGCCACGCCGAACCCAGGTCCGCTGGTGCGCGGGTCGCCGTCGGTCTGATACTTCGGCTGGCCCATCGCCTTGAGCCGTTTGGCCAGCGTGAGGGCATAGCAGTGATCGCAACCGGGTGAGATCCGGTCACAGCCAGTGGTGGGATTCCACGTGGTCTGGGTCCACTCGATCGAGGTGGTGGTGCTCATGCGCAGACCGCCCCCGCAAGCGACGGATGCGCTGGCTTGGCACAGGAACGCTTGAGGCGGCACGCCTGCAGGGCGGCAAGGTGCCGCATGCCGACAGCGGCAACGCCGCCCCCACCCCGCTGCTTGGCATACTGGCCGCGATGAACCTGACCCTTGACGAGCTGGACGCAGACTGGCCGCGACTGCGCGCGCTGGCCGAACAACTGGCCGAGCGCACCGGCGACGACCCGGACCTGGTGTTCTTCCCGCTGGGCCTGCGACTGCACGGCCGCCATGGCGGCCAAGGGGACGACGACGCCACCCCGGCCAACAGCACGACCTTCGCCTCCACCGGCGGCGATGGCGTCCATTTCAGCCTGCTCCACGCGACCACGACCATGCCTGGCGCCGCGCCGGTGGTGATGACGGTCCCGATGCAGTTCGACGCCCCGAACCACGTGGTGGGCGCGAGCCTGCGGGAGTTCCTGGCGTTGGGCTGCCGCACCGGCTACTACCACCTTGAGCGGCTCGCCTACGGCTGGGGGCGGCAGGAGGAGGCCAACCACCTCGAGCGCGGCGAATGGGCGGGCGTGGGCTGGGATGGGCAGTCGGAGGAGACCACCGTGTTGGCGCTGCTGGCAGCGGTGACCCAGGAGCTCCACCTGGCACCGTGGCCGAACGTGGCGCAGCGCTTGGCCAAACTCCAGACCCGCTGCCTTCCTGCGGTGAGACTGCGGCAGCAAGGGCCCTAGCAGCGCCCGGCAGCACGGTCGGCCAACAGCTTCGGACAACATCCGCGGCACCTGTCGGACACCGGCGCCACGGGGACCACCCAGATTGACCTGGACCGGTGCCGTTACACGCCCAAGCGTCGGATCACCAACCCAGACAGAAAGATCCCTCATCGAGTTCACGAAGATGAATCGGGGACGGCGCCAGCGGCGCGGCAGAGTGAGTTCGTCTGGGTGGATGGTGACGCCAAAGCCGGGGCCGCTGGTGCGCGGGTCGCCGTCGCGCTGGTACTTGGGTTGGCCCATCGCCCTCAGCCGGGCCGCGAGCGTGAGGGCGTAGCAGTGGTCGCACCCTGGTGAGACGCGGTCGCAGCCCGTTACCGGGTTCCATGTCGCCTGCGTCCACTCGATTCCGCTGTTGTCACTCATCAGCGCATCCTATGCCGGACAGCTCGACCGAGACGAACCATGCGCGTCACCCGCGCGTTCCGCCGCCATGCGTAGAATCGAACACGCGTTCGCCTACGTCAAGGTGCCTTCCCCGTCCGAGTCGTCTAATCGACTGTGACGACAGACTTTGGTTGGCCTCTACAGAATCTGGTTGGCCAGCGAACTCGGGGAGAAAGGGTCCGCATGCAGCCGGCGCGCTGTTTGCCGCCGGCCGCTCCCAAGCCGAAGTCGCCCGCGAACTCTCGGTCCCGCTCCGCGAGCTGTGTTCAAAGGATGCGGATGTCGACGGGCATCGCCACACCTGCTCCGGTTGCGTGTCAAACCGGGCGAGCAGGGTCGGCAGCCTTGATCGGCCCGCGGCGCACGCGCGCGACGCGCGAGCGGAGCCGGTTGGCGCGCTCTCGCCGAGCAGGCGCGCCGAGCGGCTTGACAGCTGGGGCCCAATCGTGGCTTGAGCTACCGTGCCGGTGGGATGTTGTTATTCAGCCGGAACAGGTTGTCGGGGTCGTACCTGTTCTTGACTTCGGTGAGCTTCTGGAGATTTTCCCCGTAGGCGGCCCGGATGAGCTCGGCTGCTGCGGTCTCCTCCTGACCGCTGAAGTTCAGGTAGGTCCCGCCGGTGCCGGAGAACCCCTCGGCCTGGCTGATGACCTCACGTACCCAGGCAACGTTCTCGGCGGTGTCGGTCGGGTCGACCCAGTTGCCGTCGACGCTGAACATGAACGGGGCGCTGCGGTCGCCAAACGCGGTGGCGGTGGCGGCCACCCTGCTCATCGCACCGCCGAGCATCGGCACATGGACGATGGTGAGCGGTGAGGACCGCTGCACGCCGTGGCGCACGATCAGGTCGGTGAGGTCATCGGTCAGCTCGCTGAGGTAGATCGACTTCCAGTAGCTGGCCAGCTGCCCCTTGGGGAAGAAGCCGTCGAATGCGGCCTGGAACATCCGAAACGGCATCTCGGTGCCCAGGTCGGCCAGCGGCGCGCCCAGCTCCCGCAGCGGCTGCAGGACCCTGTGCCCCTCATCGGGTGGCCCGGTGTAGATGGCCCCAACGATGAACACCTGCTGGTTGTGCACCGCCGCTGGCAGGTGTGGGTCCTCGGGCATCCACCAGAACACCGCCCTGCTCATGGCCTCGTCGGGAGCGGTCGCCGCCCAGGCCCGCCAGGCCCGGAACAGCGCACCGGCGTTGTCGACGGGGTACATCACCGCCGCGACCGGCACGACCGGTCCCAGCGGGTGGGCGGTGAACTCAAACGTCGTGACCACACCGAAATTGCCGCCTCCCCCGCGCACCGCCCAAAACAGGTCGGGGTTCTCGCTCTCGCTGGCCCGCCGCAGCTGCCCGTCGGCCGTCACGATCTCCACCGAGCGCAGGTTGTCGCAGGCCAGCCCATAGGCGCGGTGCAGCCAGCCGATCCCCCCACCCAGCGTCAGCCCGGCGACGCCGGTAGTGGACACAATGCCACCCGGAACCGCCAACCCGAAGGCTTGGGTCTCGCGGTCGACGTCCCCCCAGGTCGCACCGCCTTGCACGCGCACAACCCGGGCGTCGGGATCGACCCACACGCCA
>WNFV01000107.1_pt1 | contig 91877 bp, 88 predicted proteins | sample 5400101 | NCBI WGS metagenome assembly WNFV01 (sample SAMN13153361, study PRJNA577476) | soil metagenome | isolation source: 115 cm soil or saprolite under grassland replicate 1 | place: USA:California | collected 2016-06-15
GGATCACCAACCCGGCCGAACATCAAACCCGGCAGGCGAAACAGCGCTCACCGCATCGCTGAGGCCGCCGTCGCACCCACCCGCGCCACCATCCGGACCGACGGCCCCCGGAGCGCCCGAATCACACCAGCCACCTAGGGTCCTGCCGCACCGGCGGCGCCCCGCTGGGCGCGGGCGGCACGCTAGGCTCGGCGGTCATGACCAACGGCGCACGGGCGCTCTTCTACCGCGTCTTCTACCGCATGCCCGCGCGCTGGCGCCGCCGCCTGGTCCGGATGGGTACGGCGAAGTTCATCATCGGCGCGGTCGTGCTGGTGCGCTGCGACGACCGGCTGTTACTGGTGCGCCAGCCGCCCGGGCGCGGCTGGTCGTTGCCCGCCGGCCTGCTCAAGCGCGGCGAGCCCGCCGAGGTCGGGGCGGCCCGGGAGCTGTTCGAGGAGACCGGCGTGCGGGTCGCGGCCAGTGACCTGGCGCCCGGCCAGCCCAGCGCGGTCGTGCACCACGACGGGCGCTGGGTGGACGTGGTGTTCACGGTGCGGGTACCGGCCGACGTGCCGCTCGTACCCGACGGCGCGGAGGTGCTCGAGGTGGCCTGGCACCGGCTCGACGAGCTGCCCCCGCTCACCCGGCCCGCCGCCGAGCTGCTCGCGTACTACGACATCGGGCCGCAGGCGGGCGCCCGGTGACACCGGTCTGCGCCGTCGTGCTCGCCGCCGGCGAGGGGCGCCGGCTGCGCCCGCTGACCGAGGCGCTACCCAAGGCGCTGTGCCCGGTCGGCAACGTACCCCTGCTGGAGCTGGCCCTCGCCCGCGCGGCGGCGCTCGGCCTGGCCGGCATGGCCGACGTGGCGATCAACGCGTGCTACCTGGCCGACCGGGTGGTCGATTCGGTCGGCGACCGGGCGCACCTGTCCGTTGAGCCCGGCCCGCGCCCGTCCGGTACCTCGGGCGGGGTGGCCCGGCTCCGGGACTGGATCGCCGGGCGGGGCGTGCTCGTGGGCAATGCCGACGCGTACCTGTCCGGTGGCGACCTGGCCGCGCTCCTCGACGGCTGGGACGGTCGGACGGTCCGCCTGCTCGGCGTGCCGACCGCGCCGGACGACCCCTTCCGGTTCGGGGCGCATCAGTTCGCCGGGTACTCGTTGCTGCCGTGGCACCGGGTCGCCGCGCTGCCGACGGAACCGAGCGACCTCGTGCGCACCGTCTGGCGGCCCGCCGAAGCCGCCGGTGAGCTGACCGTCGTCGAGTACGCCGGCACCTACCTCGACACGGGTACCCCGCGCGACTACCTCGCCGCCAACCTGCACGCGGCCGGCCCGTCGGGGCTGCTCGTCGCGGCGGGCGCGCAACTCACCGGCACCGCCGAGCAGGCGGTCATCGGCGCCCGCGCCCGCGTCGCCGGCTCGGTCAAGCGCTGCGTGGTGTGGCCGGACGCCGAGGTGCGGCGCGACGAGCACCTCGTCGACGCGATCCGGTACGGCCGGTCGGGTACGGTGACCGGGTGATAACCGCGATCGTGCTCATCGACTGCGCCACCGACTCCATTCCTGAGGTGGCCGAGGCCCTCGCCGAGCTGCCGGGGGTCAGCGAGGTCTACTCCGTGGCGGGCAGCCTCGACCTGATCGCCATCGTGCGGGTCCGCGAGTTCGACCAGGTCGCCGAGGTGATCGCGGGCGGCATCTCGAAGACCCGGGGTGTGCTCAACACCGACACGCACATCGCGTTCCGCGCGTACTCGCACCACGACCTGGAGGCGGCGTTCTCGATCGGCTTCGCCGACGCCGACTGAAGCGGGTGGCGGACTACGCGATCGAGTACGTCGACCGGGGTACCGACCGGTTGGCGGTGCACGTCTACCCCGAGCCCGACCACGCGTCCGGGCCGGCGGCCGTGCTGCTGCCCGCCATGGGGGTACCGGCCCGGTACTACCGGCCGTTCGCGGCGCACCTGCGCGCCGAAGGGTTCGGCGTGGCCGTCGCCGACCTGCGCGGCACCGGCGACAGCACGCCGCCGCCCCGCCGGCGCTCCCGGTACGGGTACCCGAACCTGGCCGACGACATCGGCGCGGTGCTCGACGCGCTGGGTGCCCGCTTCGCCGGCCGCACCGTGCTGCTGGTCGGCCACTCGCTCGGCGGCCAGGTCGCCCTGCTCCACCTGGCGACTGCGCCGGCGCCGTCCACAGTGGACGGGGTGGTGCTCGTGGCGGTCGGGCTGCCGTACTTCCGCGCCTACCCGGGACGGTGGCGCCAGGCGCGGGTCCTGCAGCTGACCCAGACCGTGGTCGCCACCAGCGCGGTGCTGGGGGTCTGGCCGGGCTGGGGCTTCGGCGGCCGGCAGGCGCGCGGGGTGATCCGGGACTGGGGCTACAGCGCCCGCCACGGGCGCTACCCCGGCGGCCTGGACGCCGCGCTGGCTTCGATGCGCACCCCGGTGCTGGCCGTCACGGTGGAGCACGACACCTACGCCCCGGCCGGGACGACCGACGTGCTGGTCGCGAAGCTGACCGCGGCGTCCGTCGTGCGCGAGCGCTACACCGCGGCGCAGGCCGGTACGCCGGTCGACCACTTCCGGTGGGTACGGGCGTCGGCCGGGCTCGCGCCGCGCATCGCCGGGTTCGCCGCGCGGCTGGACGCCACCCCGCGCTGAGCGCACGGCACCTCCGGCGTCGGCCTGGCGTAGAAGCGCCTACTCCGCGGCGCGGATCGCGCGGGCCAGCTCCACCCAGCGCTCCAGCACCGAGGCCGCCGCCCCGGAGTCGATGGCGTCGGCCGCGCGGTCGAGGCCGGCCTTGACCGCGCCCGGTACGTCGGCGCCGAAGCCGCCCTGTGCGGCCAGGGCGGCGGCGGCGTTGACCACGACCGCGTCCCGGACCGGTCCCTCCTGCCCGGCGAGCAGCTGCCGCGCCACGCCGGCGTTGAACGCGGCGTCGGCACCGCGCAGGTCACCCGGGGCCGAGCGGGCCACACCGAGATCCGCCGCGTCGATGACGTGCTCGGTCACGCCGCCGTCGCGGACCGCCCAGACCCGCGTCGGCGCCGCGGTGGTGAACTCGTCGAGCCCGTCCTCGCCGCGCATCACCAGCACCGAGTCGCCCCGGGCGGCGAACACGTCGGCCATCACCGGCGCCATCCGCAGGTCGGCGCAGCCGACCGCGCCCGACCTCGGCCGGGCCGGATTGGTCAGCGGGCCGAGGAAGTTGAACACCGTCGGTACCCCCAGCTCCCCGCGGGTCGGCCCGGCGTGCCGCAGCCCCGGGTGGAACGCGGCGGCGAAGCAGAACCCGATGCCCGCCTCCTCGACACACCGGGCGACCCCGGCGGCGGACAGGTCCAGCGGCAGCCCGAGGTGCTCCAGCAGGTCGGCGGTACCGCAGGAGGAGGACGCGGCCCGGTTGCCGTGCTTGACCACCTGGACCCCGGCCCCCGCCACGACGAGCGCCGCCATCGTGGAGATGTTCACGGTGTGCGCGCGGTCGCCACCGGTACCCACGACGTCCACCGCGGCCGCACGGGTCTCCTCGGACAGGTGCACCCGCCTCGCGTTGGCCAGCATCGTCGCGACCAGTCCGGCGATCTCGCCCGCGGTCTCCCCCTTGGCCCGTAACGCCACCGCGAACCCGGCGATCTGGGCCGGCGTCGCCGAACCCGACATGATCTCGGCCATCGCCCACGCGGTGTCCTCTGTGGACAGTTCCACGCCGCGCAACAGCGCGCCGATCAGCTGCGGCCAGGTTCGCTCTCCCATGGCGGCCTCCAGGGTGGTGGGGTGCGGGGGTCCGGCGCTAGGCCGAGGCGCGCTCGCGCAGCAGCGCGGCGACGGTACGCCCGGTGGTGATCGGGTCGAGCGGGTGGACGAGGGTGGCGTCGACCTTGGCGTAGGCGGCCAGCCAGCGGTCGGCGGCGCGGGCGATCACCACGGCGATCGGCGGGCACCGGTCCACCTCGTCGCGCAACTGCCGGGCGATGCCCAGGCCCCCGGCCGGGGTCGCCTCGCCGTCGAGCACGAGCAGGTCGACCTCGTACTCGTCGATCAACCGGATGCACTCGTCGTAGGTCGCGGCGTCGACGAACTCGACCTCCAGGTCGGCCGCCGGGCGCACGCCGATGGCCAGCCGCATCCGGTCCCGTACCCGCGGATCGTCGCTGTAGAGAAGGACGGTGTAGGTCATCGTGGCTCCCGCTCGTCGCTGCCCGCTGATCCTACCGGCCCGCGCTGCTCCCACCACGGCGCCTCCCAGACGTCGTCGTCGGGCTCGGCGGCGGCGGCCGGCATGGTGCGGTCCAGGCTGCGGTCGACCCGGCGCGCCTCGCGGTCGGAGGCGAGCATCCACTGCGCCACGAGGACCCCGAGCATGGTGACACTGACGATCTCGCCGCCGGCCCACAGGATCCCGCCGGCCAGCACCTGGTCGCGGTGCGGATCCGCCCACGACAACCCCAACCGGGGGTACCAGTCCCCGCCGATCAGGTCCCGGCTCTGCATGATGGTCAGCCCGAGTACCGCGTGGAACGGCGTGGACAGCACCATCAGCAGCGCCCGGCCCGGGTAGGGCCAGCGTCCCGGCAACGGGTCCAGCCCGAGCAGCGGCCAGAAGAACAGGCACCCGATGAGCACGAAGTGCGCGTGGACCAGCTCGTGCAGCCACCCGTACGCCAGGGTGGACCGGTACAGCCCGGTGAAGTAGAGCGCGAACGGGGTGGCCACGAAGAGCCCGTAGGCCACGAGCGGGAACGCCAGCACCTTCGCCACCCGGCTGTGCAGCACCGCGACGAGCATCCGGCGCGGCCGTACCGGCAACGTCCGCAGCGCGAGGGTGACCGGCGCGCCCAGGGCCAGGAAGATCGGCGCGATCATGCCGAGCACCATGTGCTGGACCATGTGCACCGACAGCAGCGTCTGGTCGTAGGCCGCCAGGCCCGACAGCGTGACCAGCGCGACCGAGCCCAGCCCCGGGCCGAGGAACAGCACCGTGCGCCCGGCGGGCCAGTGGTCGCCCCGGGCGCGCAGCCGGTGCGCGCCGTACAGATACAGGCCGGCGGCCAGCACGAGGACCACCGCGAGCGGCGAGTCGAGCCGCGCCTGGGTCAGTACCGCGGCGCCGCCGAACGGCGGCAACGCGGCCGCGACACCGGGCGTGGCCATACCCGCAGGCTAAGCCGGCGCCCCGGCGGCCGCGCGGGCGCCCCAGCAATACCGGGCCCCCGACGCATGAGCATCGGGTTCACGGGCAATAATGACCGCGTGACTGCGGCCTCGGCTTTGGAGAAGAGCCCGATCCATTCACTGACCAGGCCCAACATGGTCAGTGTCGGGACCATCGTCTGGCTCTCCAGCGAACTGATGTTCTTCGCGGCGCTGTTCGCGATGTACTTCTCGATCCGCGCGGCGGACCCGAGCCTGTGGAAGGAGCACACCCCACTCCTGAACGTGTGGTATGCCCTGCCCTTCACGCTGATCCTGATCTTCTCCTCGGTCACCTGCCAGATCGGGGTGTTCGCCGCGGAGCGGGGCGACGTGTTCGCGCTGCGCCGCTGGTTCGCGTGGACCTTCGTGCTGGGCCTGATCTTCCTGCTCGGCCAGGCCAACGAGTACCGCACCCTGGTCGGCGAGGGTGTCAAGATTAACAGCGACGGGTACGGGTCGGTGTTCTACCTCACCACCGGCTTCCACGGCCTGCACGTCACCGGCGGGCTGATCGCGTTCATCTTCTACATGATCCGCACCACCATGGGCCGCTTCACCCCGGCGCAGGCCACGGCGGGCATCGTCGTGTCGTACTACTGGCACTTCGTCGACATCGTCTGGGTCGCCCTGTTCTCCATGATCTACCTGCTGAGGTGATCGCACGCATGTCCGCCGTCTCGACCAAGGTGAGGCCATGAGCGCTGCTTCCCCCCACCGCCCCCGCCGCCGCGGCGTGTTCACGCGGGTCGGCGCCCCGCGCCGGCCGCGCAGCCGGCTCCGCCGGCGCCTGGGTGCGGGGGTCCGGCTGATCGCGGCGCTGACGCTGGTCGGTGGCCTCTACACGGCATTCGCGCCGGGTGCGGTCGCCGAGGACACCGGCGGGCTCTCGCCGGCCGCGCAACAGGGCAAGGGGTACTTCGACCAGAACTGCAGCAGCTGCCACGGCAACAACGCGCAGGGGGTATCCGGCAGGGGGCCCAGCCTGATCGGGGTGGGCTCGGCGGCGGTGGAGTTCCAGGTGACCACCGGCCGGATGCCGCTGGCCCGCCAGGAGGCCCAGGCGGAGAAGAAGAAGCCGCAGCTCACCAACGACCAGGCGCGCGACATCGGGGCCTACATCGAGGCGCTGGGCGGCGGCCCGGCCGTCCCGCCCGGTGACGACCTGCACGCCAAGGGGGACCCGTCCAAGGGCGGCCAGCTCTTCCGGGAGAACTGCGCCTCCTGCCACAGCTACGTCGGCGCCGGCGGGGCGCTGTCCTCGGGCAAGTACGCGCCGGCCATCGACGCGACCGACCGGCAGATGTACGCCGCGATGCTGAGCGGGCCGCAGAACATGCCGGTGTTCGGCGACAACCAGCTCACCCCGCAGGAGAAGGAAGACATCATCGCCTACGTCCAGGGCCTCAAGCAGGACCGCGACCCGGGTGGCTGGGGCATCGGCCGGCTCGGCCCGGTACCCGAGGCGGTGGTCATCTTCCTCGTCGGGATCGTCGCGCTGATCTTTGCTACCTTGTGGATTGCGGGGAAGTCATGAGTACGCATGGACCGTCCGACACCGACCTCGACCCGGCACTGACCGGGTTCGACCTGATCCGCGCGGGGGCGCGGCGGGACGGCGTCGAGATCGTCCACTACGTGCCGCGGTTCCCGGTGCCGGGCACCAAGCGGGAGAAGCGGATCGAGCGCACGATCGCCGGCCTGTTCCTGCTCGCCGGCCTGGCCGCGACCGGGTTCGTGGTGGCGTACATCTGGCTGCCGGTCGGGTACGCCCCGGGCACCAACAAGCACAAGCTGATGACCCCGGTCACCGGCTTCTGCCTCGGGGTCATGCTGCTCGCCATCGGTATGGCGATCATCGTGTGGGCGAAGAAGCTGCTGCCCGAGGAGATCTCCGTACAGACCCGGCACGACCAGGACGTGGACTACGACGAGCGCAAGCTCACCGGCGCCACCATGGTCAACCTGGTGGACGAGCTGGGCATCAAGCGCCGGCCGCTGCTGCGCCGGGCCGCCCTGCTCGGGCTCGCGCCGGTGGGTGTGGTGGCCGCGGCGCCGCTGATCGGCGGGCTCCTCAAGGACCCGCACCACCCGGACGTCTTCTTCCACACCGGGTTCGCCGGCGCCACCAGGGACAAGCCGATCCGGCTGGTCCGCGACGACGGCTCGCCGATCCGGCCGGAGGAGGTGAGCATCGGGGGGCAGATGACCGCCTACCCTGACATCCCGGGCGGCAACACCAACAAGTACGCCGACTCCCCGACGCTGCTCATCCGGTTGCGCGCCGGCGACGCCCAGGCCCTGCGCGACAAGCTGCCCAAGCGGGGCAACGCCGGCCGGATGGTCGGCGACCTGGTGGCGTACTCGAAGATCTGCACCCACGCCGGCTGCCCGGCCAGCCTTTACGAGCAGCAGACCAACCGGCTGCTCTGCCCGTGCCACCAGTCACAGTTCAGCATCGTCGACAACGCCGAGCCAATCTTCGGCCCGGCCACGCGGAAACTACCGATGCTGCCCATCACCGTGGACGATGAGGGTTATGTGGTCGCCACGTCCGACTACACCGAACCGGTCGGCCCCGGCTTCTGGGAGAGGCCATGAAACGACGCAAGCCTGACCTGACGGCCCTGCCCGCCGCGACGGGCCGGGAGATCGACGACCGGCTGCAGGTGGCCACGCCAATGCGGCGGCTGCTCAACAAGGTCTTCCCGGACCACTGGTCGTTCATGCTCGGCGAGATCGCGCTCTACTCGTTCATCATCCTGCTGCTGACCGGTACCTTCATCGCGCTCTTCTTCGACCCGTCCGCCAGGGAGGTCGAGTACGACGGCAGCTACACGCCGTTGAAGGGCCAGATGATGTCCCAGGCCTACAACACCGCGCTGAGCATCTCCTTCGACGTGCGCGGCGGCCTGGTCATGCGGCAGATGCACCACTGGGCCGCGCTGCTGTTCATGGCGGCGATCGTGGTGCACATGTTCCGCACGTTCTTCACCGGGGCGTTCCGCAAGCCGCGCGAGATCAACTGGGTCCTCGGCGTCCTGCTGTTCTGGCTGGGCTTCCTGGAGGGCTTCTGCGGGTACGGCCTGCCCGACGACGCGCTGTCCGGCACCGGCCTGCGCATCGCCAACGCCATCACGCTGTCCATCCCGGTCGTCGGCACCTGGGTCACCACGTCGCTGTTCGGCGGCGAGTTCCCCGGCGAGGTCATCCTGGACCGGATGTACATCGCCCACGTGCTGCTGATCCCCGCCATCATCCTGGCGCTCATCGTGGTGCACGTGGGCCTGGTCGTGAAGATGAAGCACACCCAGTGGCCGGGGCCCGGCCGGACCAACCGCAACGTCGTGGGCGTGCGGATGTTCCCCGGCTTCGCGGCCAAGGGCGGCGGCTTCTTCATGATCGTATTCGCGGTCGTCGCCTTCCTCGGCGGCCTGTTCCAGATCAACCCGATCTGGCTGTTCGGGCCCTACCGGGCGGCGGTGGTCTCGTCGGGGAGCCAGCCCGACTGGTACGTGATGTTCCTGGACGGCTCGACCCGGCTGATGCCCGGGTGGGAGCTGCGGTTCCACCTGTTCGGGCACGGGTACACGCTGGCGCCGATCCTGTGGCCCACCGTCGTCCTGCCCGGCATCCTCACCGTGCTGCCACTGATCTACCCGTTCCTGGAGGCGCGGTTCACCAAGGACAAAACGATGCACCACCTGCTCCAGCGGCCGCGGGACGTGCCCGTCCGCACCGCGATCGGGGCCATGGCCATCGCCTTCTACCTGGTGCTGTTCCTGTCCGGGGGCAACGACGTCATCGCCGACAAGTTCAACATCAGCCTCAACGCGACGACCTGGGCCGGCCGGATCGGCCTGCTGATCCTGCCGCCGCTCGCCTACTACATCACCTACCGGGCCTGCCTGGGCCTCCAGCAGCACGACCGGGAGGTGCTCGCGCACGGCATCGAGACCGGCATCATCAAGCGCACCGTGGACGGGCGGTTCTACGAGGTGCACCAGCCGCTCGCCCCGGTCAACGAGCACGGGCACCCGGAGATCGACTACGCCGGCTGGGTGGTACCGAAGAAGATGAACCGGGTCGGTGCGCTGATGCCGACACTGCGCGGCTTCTTCCGGCCGGTCGAGGAACCGCCGACGCCGACCGAGGCGCCGGTCTCCCCCGCGCCCAGGCGCGAGGAGATCACCCAGCGCTGAGCGTCGCGGCAGAGCCCCCGCCGGGATACCCGGCGGGGGCTCTGCCGTATCGGCGACACGCCGGGTGGGGTGCGTGCGGGCGCCGGCATGCGGTGGCACGGTCGAGGTGTGCAAGTCCTTGACAGCTACTGCGTGATCTGCGCCTCGGTCACCGCGTTCGAGCAGCCACCCTGCCGCGACGCGCACGACCGGGACTGCCCCGAGTGGATCTGCCGGCGCTGCGGCGCCGCGGTCCTCATCGGGACGTGGCCGGAGACGCGCCGGCGTCCGCGCCGGCGTCAGGCCGCCTGAGACAGGTCGGGCGGGCGGGCCTGCCACCGGCAGGCCCGCCCGACGGCGACAAGGAAGCCGACTACTCGGCCGGGCGGCGGGCGCCGGTGTAGTACTCGAAGAGCAGCCCACCGGTGGCCCCGAGGACCCCGGCCAGCCCGGTGGCGAGCAGCCAGACCTGCCAGTACACCAGGCCCAGCCCGGCGGTCAGCGTGGCCAGGCCCAGCCCGAACGGCCAGTAGCTGCCCGGGCTGAAGAAGCCCACCTCGCCGGCCGCGTCACTGATCTCCGCGTTCGGGTCGTCCTCCGGGCGGGCGTCGATCCGTCGGGACACGACGAAGAAGAACAGCGTGCACATCCCGGTCAGCAGGCCGGACAGGACCAGCGCGGTGATGCCGATGACCTCGGCGCCGTGCGGGTGTGACGAGTAGTAGGTCCAGAAGCCGTACACGATCGCCGCGAGGAACAGGAACGCGGCGATCAGCCCGAACAGCCGCCACTCACTCTTCATGATCTGTCCTCAGCTCGCGGTCCGGCTGGTCCGGTCGGTGTTGAACGGCTGCGTGGTGATCGCGTAGGGATGCTCGTCGCCCGCCTCGCGCAGCGCGTCGGGGGTACTCAGCCCGCGCTTCTTGGCCTCTGTGAACCGGTCGTACTCCTCCGGGCTGACCGCGCGCAGCTCGAAGGTCATCGCCGAGTGGTAGGTGCCGCACAGCTCGGCACAACGGCCGACGTAGGCCCCCTCCTTCTCGATGGTGACGACGAACGAGTTCTTCACGTTGCCCGGGAACACGTCGCGCTTGAACAGCAGCTCCGGCACCCAGAACGAGTGGATCACGTCCTGCGCCTGCTCGGTGAACCGGATGCTCTGGTGGGTGGGCACGACCAGGACGGCGATGTAGTCGCTGGTGCCGATCGTGGTCACCGGCTTGCCGTCCGGGCCCTTGGTGTCGCGGTAGCTGAACTGCCAGTTCCACTTGAACGCGGTCACGTCGATGGAGACGTCCGGCGTCTGCGGCTGGCGGTCCACGGCAACCTGCGTCACCGCGGTGTAGTAGAAGAGCACCGAGATGATCAGGAACGGCACGACCGAGTAGAGCAGCTCCAGCGGCAGGTTGTACCGGGTCTGCGGGGGCAGCTCCTCGCCCCGCTTGCGGTACCGGATCACGCACCAGAAGATCAGGCCCCACACGAAGACGCCGACGATCAGGGCCGCGACCACCGAGCCGACCCACAGGTCGTACATCTTCCTGGACCGGTCGGTGACGCCGTTGATCGGCCAGCCGAGGCTGATCGCCTTCTGCCACGAGCAGCCGGCCAGCAGCACCATCGTCAGGACCGCGAGCGCGCCCAGTCCGGCCAGGCGGCGGGCCCGGCCCCGGTGTCCTGAACCTGTTGCGACCACCTGCTCTGCCTCCCTAACGGTGCGGGCACCGACGATCGCAGATTACTTGACTCGGCGGGGGATACCGTGGCCGGGTGGCGTATTTCGACGCGGCGGCGGGCGTGCCGCCGTACCCGGCGGCACGCCAGGCGCTGCAGGCCGCGCAGGAGGCCGGCTGGGCCGACCCGGGCAAGCTCTACACCCAGGGCCGCCGGGCCCGCCAGCTGCTCGACGCGGCGCGGGCCGCGGTCGCGGACGAGTTGGGGGTACGGGCGGACGAGGTGCGTTTCTGCGCCAGCGGCACGGAGGCGGCGCAGGCGGCCGTGCGCGGCGCCCGAGCGGCGCGCGCCGGAGCCGTGGTGCACTCCGCGATCGAGCACTCCGCCGTGCTGCACGCGGTGGCGGACGGCCCGGCGGTCGCGGTACCCGTGGACCGGTCGGGCCGGGTCGACGCCGGCGCGTTCGCGACCGCGGTCGCCGCGCCCGGGGTCGCCGCCGCCGCACTGATCAGCGCGAGCCACGAGGTGGGTACGGTCCAGCCGGTCCGTCCGGTGGCCGAGGCGTGCGCGGCCGCCGGGGTGCCGCTGTGCGTCGACGCCGCCCAGTCGGTGGCCCGGGTGCCCCTGCCCGACGGGTGGTCGGTGCTGTCGGCGAGCGCGCACAAGTGGGGCGGCCCGGCCGGGGTGGGCGTGCTCGTGGTGCGCAAGGGCACCCAGTGGGTACCGCCCTGGCCCGGTACCGAGCCCGGCGCGCCGGACCAGCCCGGTACCCGTGACCTGCCGGCCATCGTGGCGGCCGCCGTCGCGCTGCGGGCGGCCGGCGCGGAGGCGAAGGCGGAGGCCGACCGGCTGTTCCCGCTCGTCGAGCGGATCCGGCGCACGGTCGCCGCGACGGTGCCCGACGTCGAGGTCCTCGGCGACCCGGTGGAGCGCCTGCCCCACCTGGTCACCTTCTCGTGCCTGTACGTCGACGGCGAGGCCCTGCTGCACGCGCTGGACCGGGCCGGGTTCGCGGTGTCCTCCGGCTCCTCGTGCACCGCCTCGACGCTGCGTCCCAGCCACGTGCTGGAGGCGATGGGCGTGCTCTCGCACGGCAACGTGCGGGTGTCGCTGCACCGGGAGAGCACCGAGGCCGAGGTCGACCGATTCCTCGCGGTCCTGCCCGGCCTGGTCGCCGACCTGCGCGCCGAGGCGGGGGTGGGCGACCTGTGAGCGCGGCGGTGCCGCGGAGTGAACTGGGAGTTGCCGTGACAGAGGAGCTGGACTGCCGGGGGCAGCGCTGCCCGCTGCCGGTGATCGCGCTGGCCCGGCGGCTGGCCGAGCTGCCCACCGGCAGCGTGCTGCGGGTCCTCGCCGACGACCCGGCCGCCGCGAACGATATCCCCGCCTGGTGCCGGCTGCGCGGCCAGGAGTACCTCGGCCCGGCCGGGCCGGACGCCTACGAGGTGCGCCGGGTCAGCTGAGCGAGCCCATGAACGGCGCGACCTCCTCGGCGGCGGCGTCGCCGTAGGAGGCGGCCAGGCGCTTGAGGAACTCGTCGGCGCGGATCACGTACTCCTGGGTGCCGACCGTCTCCAGGACCAGGGCGGCGACCAGCGTGCCGACCTGCGCGCTGCGTTCCAGGCCCAGGCCCCACGACCGGCCGGCGAAGAACCCGGCCCGGAACCCGTCGCCGACCCCGGTCGGGTCGTACGGCTGCACCTCGCGAGCCACCGGTACGTGGATGCGCTCGATGTCCCGCCCGGTGATCGCGACCCCGTCGGCGCCCAGCGTGGTCACCCGTACCCCGACCCGGTCGAGGACGTCCTCGTCGGACAGGCCGGTCTTGGACTCCAGCAGGTCCTTCTCGTAGTCGTTGGTGAGCAGGTAGGCGGCGCCGTCGACGAGCTGGCGGATCTCCTCGCCGGACATCCGGGCCAGCTGCTGGGACGGGTCGGCGGCGAACGGGTACCCCCGCTCGCGGCACTCCTCGGTGTGCCGCAGCATCGCGACCGGGTCGTTGGGGCTGATCACCGCGAGGTCGAGCCCACCGAGCCGCTCGGCGACCGGCGCCAGCTCGATGTTGCGCGCCTCGGCCATCGCACCGGCGTAGAAGGACGCCACCTGGCACATGTCCTCGTCGGTGGTGCACACGAACCGGGCGGTGTGCGCCACCTCGCTGACGTGCACCGACCCGCAGTCCACGCCGTGGCGCTCCAGCCAGGCGCGGTAGTCGGCGAAGTCGGCGCCGACCGCGCCGACCAGGCTCGGGCGCAGGCCGAGCTGGCCCATCCCGAAGGCGATGTTGGCGCCGATCCCGCCGCGCCGCACCACCAGGTCGTCGACCAGGAACGACAGCGACACCTTGTGCAGCTGGTCGGGCAGGAGCTGTTCGGCGAACCGACCGGGGAAGTGCATGAGGTGGTCGGTGGCGATCGAGCCGGTCACGGCGATCTTCATGGCTGCCTCTGCGGTTCGCGGGAACGGGCCCGCTCAGCCTACCGGGGGGTGAACAGCAGATGCCCACCCCGTCCAGACGGAGTGGGCATCGGTGTGGATGACCGCTTAGTGGAACGAATCGCCACAGGCGCACGAGCCCTGGGCGTTGGGGTTGTCGATGGTGAACCCCTGCGCGTCGATCCGGTCGGCAAAGTCGATCGTCGCGCCGGTCAGGTAGGGCGCGCTCATCCGGTCGACCACGACCTCGACCGCGCCGTTGTCCGTGGCGAACTCGCTGACGAAGTCGCCGTCGAGCGAGCGCTCGTCGAAGAAGAGCTGGTAGCGCAGTCCGGAACACCCCCCGGGCTGAACGGCGACGCGCAGCCGCAGGTCATCGCGGCCCTCCTGGTCGAGCAGGCCGCGCACCTTCTGCGCCGCGACATCGGTCAGGACGACGGTCTGCTGGGCCTGCTCGCTCTGTGTTGCGGTCACGGTAACTGCTCCCTGGGACGTGTGATCAATCGCGTAGGGGCTAACGTCTCTGCTCCCCTACGGCATTCCCCTATCGTCCCACGCCCGCTGCCGGGCGCCACCTTCCGTACCGGAAATGACGCACCTCACGTCCGGGACCACTGCCCGGCCAGGCGGCTGGCCAGGGCGGAGAGCCCTTCGGCCGGCCGGGCCAGGGCGTCGTCGGCGTTACCGAAATAGTCCACGAGGGTGTGGGTGTCGGTGACGCCGGCGGCGGCCGCCTCGCGCCGGCCGGTGCTGGCCTGACCGGCGAGTACCACGCACGGCAGCCCCCGGTCGCGGGCCCCGCCGGCGATCCCGGCGGCCACCTTGCCGCGCAGCGACTGGGCGTCGAACGAACCCTCCCCGGTGATCACCAGGTCCGCCTGATCCAGCTCGCGGTCCAGGCCGGTCAGCTCGCGGACCAGGCCGATGCCGGACACCACCCGGCCGCCGAGGGCCAGCAGCGCCGCGCCGAGCCCGCCGGCCGCGCCGGCCCCGGGCAGCCCGGCGACGCCCGGTGGGCAGGTGGGCAGCGTCGCCAGGACCTCGGCGAAGTGCCCCAGCGCGGCGTCGAGGAGCAGGACGTCCTCGCGGGAGGCGCCCTTCTGCGGGCCGAACACGGCCGACGCGCCCTGGAGCCCGGTCAGCGGGTTGTCCACGTCGGTGGCGGCGACGAGCTGCACGTCGCGGATCCGGGGGGTACCGCCGAAGGACGCCGCCGCGACGAGCGCGGCGCCGCCGTGCGGCAGGGCCGTGCCGCCCGCGTCGAGGACCGGCGCGCCGAGGGCGGCGAGCATGCCGGCGCCCGCATCGTTGGTGCCGGAGCCGCCGAGCCCGACCACGATCTCCCGGGCCCCCGCCTCCACCGCGGCCCCGATCAGCGCACCGAGGCCGTACGACGTGGTGATCTTCGGGTCCCGCTCGTCCAGGCCGAGCAGGTGCAGGCCGCACGCGTGCGCGCTCTCCACGTATCCGGTGGTATCGGCGATCAGCACGTTCCCCAGCACCGGCCGGCCCAGCGGATCCACGGTCGGTACCGGTACCCGCATGCCGCCCACGGCCGCCGCCACCACCTCGACGAACCCCGGCCCGCCGTCGGACAGCGGACGGAGCACCAGGTCGTCGCCGGGCGCGACCGACGCCCACCCCTCGGCGATGGCCTGCGCCGCGGCGCCCGCGCTCAGCGTGCCGGCGAACTTGTCGGGACAGATCAGCACCCGCATCCAGGGAGTCTCGCACGTCACTTCCGGGGAGCGGCCGGATGCCACCGGGTTGTGCCACCATGGTCGACGTGACCTGGGCCGAACCCTCCCCCACCGCCACCGCCCTGTTGCTGCTCGGGCGGGGTACCGACGCGAGTTCCGAGAAGGGCGTGGACTGCCCCGGGGAGCTGCCCGCCGCCAGCGACCCCGATCTGGTGGCGCGGGCGGCGCGGGCCAAGGCGGCGCTGGGCGACCGGCTGTTCGTGCTCGGCCACCACTACCAGCGCGACGAGGTCATCCGGTTCGCCGACGTGACCGGCGACTCGTTCAAGCTGGCCCGGGAGGCGGCGGCCCGGCCGGGCGCCGAGTTCATCGTCTTCTGCGGCGTGCACTTCATGGCGGAGAGCGCCGACATCCTGACCGGCGACGCGCAGCAGGTCGTGCTGCCCGACCTCGCGGCCGGCTGCTCGATGGCCGACATGGCGGTGCTGGGACAGGTCGAGACGGCGTGGGAGCGGCTGGCCGCGGCCGGTATCGCCGACCGCACGGTACCCGTCACCTACATGAACTCCTCGGCCGACATCAAGGGCTTCGTCGGGCGCCGCGGCGGCGTGGTCTGCACGTCGTCCAACGCCAAGCGGGCGCTGGAATGGGCGCTCGCGCAACCACTGGCCGCCGGCGCAGCCGGGGGTCCCCGGAAGGTGCTTTTCCTTCCGGACCAGCACCTAGGGCGCAACACCGCCGTGCTGGAGCTGGGCATGTCGCTGTCCGACTGCGTGCTCTACGACCCGCACAAGCCCGGCGGTGGACTGACCGACGAGCAGCTGCGCGACGCGACGATGATCCTCTGGCGCGGGCACTGCTCGGTGCACGGCCGGTTCACGCTGGACTGCGTGACCGAGGTACGCGCCCGGGTACCCGGCGTCAACGTACTGGTCCATCCCGAGTGCCGGCACGAGGTGGTCACCGCGGCCGACCTGGTCGGCTCGACCGAGTTCATCATCAAGACGCTGGACGCGGCGCCGGCCGGCTCGAAGTGGGCCGTGGGCACCGAACTCAACCTGGTCCGCCGGCTGGCCAACGCGCACCCCGACAAGCAGGTCACCTTCCTGGACCGCACGGTGTGCTACTGCTCGACGATGAACCGCATCGACCTGCCACACCTGGTGTGGGCGCTGGAGGAACTGGTCGCGGGGCGGGTACCGAACCGGATCACGGTTGACCCGGTTACCGCGCATTTCGCCCGGGCCGCTCTTGACCAGATGTTGGCCCTGCCGTAACCGGAAGTAGTTCTCTTCTCGGCTATAGCGCGCGGCACGACAACTCCCGATATGCTCGCCCGGCGAGTTCCGCCCCCACATCCCAGCATGACTCCCCCCAGCTGGAGGTACGCGTGCCGAACGACGTCCTGGAAGTGCACGGTGGTACGCCACTGCGCGGCGAGATCAGGGTGCGTGGCGCCAAGAACCTGGTCTCCAAGGCGATGGTTGCCGCGCTGCTCGGGAGCACCCCGAGCCGGCTGTACAACGTGCCCCAGGTGCGCGACGTCGACGTGGTACGGGGCCTGCTGGAGCTGCACGGGGTGCACGTCACCGGCGGCGGGGGCGAGTTCGTGCTCGACCCGGCCAACGTGGGCACCGCTACCGCCGACGAGATCAACGTGCACGCCGGGTCCAGCCGGATCCCGATCCTGTTCTGCGGGCCGCTGCTGCACCGGCTGGGCCACGCGTTCATCCCGGAGCTGGGCGGCTGCCACATCGGCGACCGGCCGATCGACTTCCACCTCAACGCCTTGCGCCAGTTCGGCGCGGTGGTCGACAAGACCGCCGACGGGCTGCACCTGACCGCGCCCAGCGGCCTGCACGGCACCAAGTTCGAGCTGCCGTACCCGAGCGTCGGCGCGACCGAGCAGGTCCTGCTGACCGCCGTGCGCGCGCAGGGCGTCACCGAGCTGCGCAACGCCGCGGTCGAGCCGGAGATCGTCGACCTGATCTGCGTGCTGCAGAAGATGGGCGCGATCATCCGGGTGCACACCGACCGGGTCATCGAGATCGAAGGGGTCCCGAGCCTGCGCGGGTACGCGCACCGCCCGATCAGCGACCGGCTGGAGGCGGCGAGCTGGGCCTGCGCCGCCCTGGCCACCGGCGGGGACATCTTCGTGCGCGGCGCCCGGCAGGTCGACATGATGACCTTCCTGAACGTCTTCAGCACCGTCGGCGGCGCGTTCGAGGTGGACGACTCCCCCGTCGACGGGGGGATCCGGTTCTTCCACCCGGGCGGCGAGCTGCGCGCGCTGGCCATCGAGACCGACGTGCACCCGGGGTTCATGACCGACTGGCAGCAGCCGCTGGTGGTGGCGCTGACCCAGGCGCGCGGGCTGTCGATCGTGCACGAGACGGTCTACGAGCGCCGGCTCGGCTACACCGAGGCGCTCAACACGATGGGCGCGACCATCCAGGTCTACCGGGACTGCCTCGGCGGCACCCCGTGCCGGTTCGGCCGGCGCAACTTCCAGCACTCCGCGGTCATCGCCGGGCCGAGCAAGCTGCACGCCGCCGACCTGGTGATCCCCGACCTGCGCGGCGGGTTCAGCCACCTGATCGCGGCGCTGGCGGCCGAGGGTACCTCCCATGTCTTCGGGATCAGCCTCATCAACCGCGGGTACGAGGACTTCGACGCGAAGCTGTCCGCGCTGGGTGCCCGCGCCGAGCGCGGCTGAAGGAAGCTGAGCTTCTGCGGCCGCTGCACCTCCGTCAACGCCCGACTCCGGCGCAGCGGCCCGAGTTTCTGCGGCCGCTGCACCTCCGTCAAAGCCCGACTCCGGCGCGGCGGCCCGATCGGCTACCCTTCACGGCGTGCCGTCACTGTTCCGCCGTAAGTCCCCCGATCTCGTGACCGAGCAGGTGGACGAGGTCACCGAGCCCGAACCGGTGGCTCCCGCCCGGCCGAAGGGGTACACCCCGAAGAAGGGGGAGGCCACCCCGAGGCGGCCGGTCGCCAACCGCCGCGTGGCGGAGCCGAAACCGGCCAACGCCAAGGAGGCGCGGGCGCTGGCCCGGCGCAAACGCCAGGAGGACGCGGCGGCCCGGCGCAAGGGCATGGCCGAGGGCGACGACCGGTACGTGATGGCGCGCGACAAGGGTCCGGTACGCCGGTTCGTGCGCGACATCGTCGACGCCCGGCGCAACGTCGGCTCGCTGTTCATCGTCGTCACCGTCCTGATCCTCGCGCTGTCCACGCCGCCCATCCCGGCCGCGCGGATCGCCTCCAACGCGGTCTTCCTGGCGTTCATCCTGTCCGTCGTGCTGGACAGCGTGCTGCTGTCGCGGCGGATCAAGCGGCTGGTCGGCGCGAAGTTCCCGAAGCACACCGAGCGGCGGGGTTCGCTGTACCAGTACGCGATCATGCGGGCGCTCAGCCCCCGCTTCATGCGGATGCCCAAGCCACGGGTCAAGCCCGGCGACCCGGTCAGCTGAGCCCGGATATCCCGCCAGGGCCGATAAGTGGTGTAGCGGCGGAATCCCGTACTAACCATTGCGATGAAAGTCCGATATCGTACGAGGACCCTGGCGGACCGGTTGGCCACGCCGTAACCTCCTTCCGCAACCGGGCCGGTTCCCGAACCCGACCTGGTCAGCCAGTGGACGCCCCTGTTATCCGCGAGGTGACCCGCGTGCCCGAGCGCGACGACCGCTCCGACGACCGGCGCCGGCCGGCCGGTCCGGCGTGGGCGACCGTGCCGACCATGTCGTGGACCCGCGTGGTACCGGGCCAGCGTGACGAGGACCAGGACGTCCGCGAGCGGCCCCGGGCCCGCACGCGCCGGGGACCGGTCGAGGACGTCGAGCCGACCGTGCCGGTGAGCCCCGCGGTGGGTCCCGGGCCGCCCGCGCCGCGCACGGCCCTGCGCTCCGGAGCGCCCGCACCGCCCCGGCCGCCGGCCCGGCAGATCCTCGGGCCGCCAGGGGTAACCCCGAAGGTGCTGCGACCGGATCTCGCCGAGGCGCTGACCGCGCCCACCCCACCGGGTGGCCTGCCCATCGAGGCCGCCCTGCCGATCGCCGGCGCTCCCCCGCCGCCGCTGGAGGACGAGCCGACCGGGCCGACCGATCCCGAGCAGATCCTCGCGAGCTGGCAGTGGTCCACCGACCCGGACACCCTGCGCGAGTTGGCCAACGACGCCGACCGGTTGCGCGAGGTCCGCGACCTGCTGACCGCCAAGCTGGAGGCGCACGCCGACAACCCGGCGCGGGCCCGGCTGCTGAGCCTGCGCGCGGTGGTCTCGCGGATCCTGGGCGATCAGCAGAAGGCCCTGGCCGACGGCAAGCTGGCGCTGGCGCATGCGGAGGCGACCGGCGAGCTGCGCCGCATCGCGATCACCCAGGCCCGGCTGGCGCACGTGCTGCAGTGGCAGGGCGACTACGAGGAGGCCGACCGGCTGTTCGCGCTGGCCAACTCGACCGAGCTGCCCGACCGGCTGCGCGCGACGATGCACCAGCACGCCGGCCGGTCCGCCTACGACCAGGGCCGCTACATGGAGGCGTGCAACCACTTCGAGAAGGCGCTGGAGCTGCGCAAGACCGAGGACCCCGAGATGATCGCGCAGACCGAGCTGGCGCTGGACGCGGTGTTCCGCAAGGTGGCCGAGAACGGCTGGGGACCGTACCCGCGCGGCCGCGAGGAGATCCTGCGCATCCGCAAGCCGCCCACGCCGGCCCGGGACGAGCAGACCGGCAAGTGGGGGTTCACCGGCGCGGACGGCGAGACCTGCATCCCGGCGCGGTACGCCGACGTGCAGCCGTTCCGCGACGGGGTGGCCTGGGTGCAGCGGCCCGGGTACCGATCCTGGGAGCTCATCGACGAGACCGGTACGACGCTGATCCCCACCCGGTCCGGGTACACCGGCGTGAGCAGCTTCTCCGACGGCCTGGCCTGGGTCTCCAGGGACGGCAACGGCTCGTGGATCGCGGTCGACAAGACCGACACCGTGACGATCTCGACCGGGTTCGACGATGTCCGCCCCTTTCGGCGCGGGATGGCGGCGGTGCGCCGCGGCGACCGGTGGGGGGCGGTCGACGGGGCGGGCCGCGTGGTCGTGCCGTTCCGGTACGACACGTTCGCCACGGCGATGTCCGACGGGCGCTACATCGACGGGTTCTCCGACGAAGGGCTGGCCGTCGTCGAGCTGGCCGGGCGCAAGGGCGTGGTCGACCGCACCGGGCATGTCCTCGTCGAGCCGGCGCACCCGGCGCTGGTGATCCATCCCGTCGCGTTTCTGGTCATGGACGTCGCGCACCGGTGGGGCGCGCTCGACCGGCACGGCCGGGTGATCATCCGGCCCAGCCACCCCAGCCGGATGGCGGTCACCGAAGAGATCGACCGCCTGCTCGCCGACACCCGCCCGATGCTGTGAGTGAGCGATGCGTGGTCGCTGCGAGGTTTGCTCACGGATAGGGTCTGGGCATGGAGTTTCGTCACCTGGGCCGGTCCGGCCTGCAGGTCAGTGAGATCGCCTACGGCAACTGGGTCACGCACGGCTCCCAGGTGGAGGAGCAGCAGGCGATCGCGTGCGTGCGCGCCGCCCTGGACCTGGGCATCACCACGTTCGACACCGCCGACGTCTACGCCGGTACCCGCGCCGAGGCCGTGCTCGGCCGGGCGCTGATTGGCCAGCGGCGGGAGGGCCTGGAGATCCTGACCAAGGTGTACTGGCCGACCGGTTCGGGACCCAACGACCGGGGACTGTCGCGCAAGCACATCCTGGAGTCGATCAACGGGTCGCTGCGCCGCCTGCAGACCGACTACGTCGACGTGTACCAGGCCCACCGGTACGACTACGCGACACCGCTCGAGGAGACCATGGAGGCCTTCGCCGACGTGGTGCGCTCCGGCAAGGCGCTCTATCTCGGGGTGTCCGAGTGGAAGGCTTCGGAGATCCGGCGGGCCGCGGTACTGGCACGGGAGCTGCGCATATCGCTGGTGTCCAACCAGCCGCAGTACTCGATGCTGTGGCGCGTCATCGAAGCGGAGGTCATCCCCACCTGCGCCGAGCTGGGCCTCGGGCAACTGGTGTTCTCCCCGCTCGCGCAGGGCGTGCTGACCGGCAAGTACCCGCCCGGTCAAGCGCCGCCGGCGGGCTCGCGGGCCACCGACGAGAAGTCCGGTGCCTCGTTCATCCAGCGCTGGATGAGCGATGACGTGCTCGCCACGGTCCAGCGCCTGCAACCGCTGGCGGAGCAGGCGGGGCTCACGATGGGGCAACTGGCCGTCGCATGGGTGCTGCAGAACCCGGACGTGTCCGCGGCGATCGTCGGCGCGACCCGGCCGGAGCAGCTGCAGGACACCGTGAAGGCGTCCGGGGTACGGCTGGAGGCCGACCTGCTCAAGGCGATCGACGAGGTGCTCGACCCGATCATCGAGCGCGACCCGGCGTTGACGGAGAGCCCGTCGGCGCGGCCCTAGCGGCCGCGCGGCGCCCGGCGGCTCGCTAGGGGTGGGGGTGGGCGAGGAGCTTGTCCAGCGCGTCGAGGCCGGCCGCGAGGGCCGTGCGATCGGCGGCGGACAGCGCCCCGAGCGCCGCGGCGAGTACCGCGACCCGGCGCCGCCGCCCCTCGGCCAGTACCTCCCGGCCCTTCGCGGTCGCCCCGACGGTGACGCTGCGGGCGTCGGTACCCTCCCGGCGGCGCACGACGAGGCCGGCGCGCTCCAGCCCGGACACGGTCGAGCTGATCGTGGCCGGGCTGACCCGCTCCGCGCGAGCCAACGCGGTCATCGCGAGCGGGCCGCCGTAGACGATCACGGACAGCGCGGACAGGCGGGCCGGCGACAGGCCCGAGCCCGCGTCGACGGTGGCGACCCGGCGCAGCAGGTGGATGGCGGCGGAGTGCAACCGGTCGGCGAGCTGGTCTTGTGTCATCGGAGCTCCCCGTGCTTTGATGGTCTAAATATTAGAGCACCGAAGGAGGCGGCACCATGGACCTCTTCGACGCCATCGCGGCCGGTGACGAGCAGGCGCTCGACGCGCTGGACCAGGGCCCGGCCCGGCACCCCACCGGCCCGACCCCGGTGCTCTACGCGCTCTACCACGGGCACCCCGAGCTGGCCCGGCGCCTCGCCGCCCGGCGCGGCGCGCTCGACCTCGCCGAGGCCGCCGCGCTGGACGACGCCGCCCGCGTCGCCGAGCTGATCGAGGGCGGTGCGGCGGCGGACACCCGTACCCCCGACGGGTACACCCCGTTGCAGCTCGCGGCGTTCTTCGGCGCGCCCGCCGCCGCGGCGCTGCTTCTGCAGCGCGGCGCGGACCCGGGCGCGGTGGCCGACAACCCGATGCGCGTCCAGCCGCTGCACGCGGCCGTCGCCGGCCGGCACCACGAGATCGCGGCCCAGCTCGTCGCGGCCGGGGTCGACGTCGACGCGCGCCAGCAGGGCGGGTACACCCCGTTGCTGGCGGCGGCCGGCAGCGGCGACACCGCGCTGGTGCGGCTGCTGGTCGACGCGGGCGCGGACCCGGGACTCGCCGACGACCAGGGGGTGCGCCCGGCGGAGCTGGCCGCGCAGCACGGCCACGACGGACTCGCCGACGAGCTGCGCGCCGCCACCGTCCCCCGTTAGATCCGCCAGAACCGGAAGAGCGCGAGTCCGTCGCGTACCAGGAACTCGGGCAGGCCGAGCACGTCGCCGATACCGAACACGATGCCGAAGAAGACCCCCGACACGATCGGGCTGAGCAGCAGTGCGAAGAGCAGCAGCATGCCCCACGGCGCGACCATGTCGAAGAACCGCTGGTAGTCGTGGGACAGCCAGGGGCGCAGCGCGTTGCCCCCGTCCAGGCCGGGCAGCGGGATCAGGTTGAGCACCGTCGCGGTGAGCTGGAGGAAGGCGAGGAACGCCAGCGCCGCCCAGAACACCAGGTGTTCCACGGTGGCGACGCCCAGCGCGAACGGGGCCACGCAGACCAGCAGGAACGCCAGGTTGACCAGCGGCCCGGCCAGGCTGATCAGGCTCTCCCGCAACCGCCCCCGGATCGCGCCGTGGTCCACCCAGACGGCGCCGCCGGGCAGGCCGATCCCACCGAGGAAGAGGAAGACCAGCGGCAGGATGATCGACAGCACCACGTTGCTGTACTTGAGCGGGTTGAGGGTCAGGTAACCGCGCTGCGCCACCCCGAAGTCGCCGGACTTGTACGCGGTCAGCGCGTGCGCGTACTCGTGCAGGCACAGCGAGACCAGCCAGCCGGAAATCACGAACAGCACGACGGCCAGGCGCACCGGACCCGTGCCGACCCACGCCAGCGCGCCACTGGCCGCGAACACCGCCACCAGGCCCAGGAACAGCGCGCTCGGCCGGAACGCCGCCCGGCGCGGCCGGGTATCCCTCCAGTACGTCACGCGTTACTCGCTGGCCGGCAGGAGGCTCATCCGGTACTCGACGCGGTCGTCCTCGACCAGGACCGCCGTGACGACGCCCAAGCCGGCCAACCGGCGCCACGTCTGCCCGAGCCACGACTCCGCGTCGGCCTGACTGGTGAACGTCTCCGTCGGTCCCTCGGCCGGCTTGCCCTCGCCGTTCTCGTACCGCCAGGTCCAGGCCATCCTGAGCAACTCCCCTCCCGCCCCCGCGAACCCCGCCAGGCGCCATCGCAAGCCTAGTGCGCGGGAAATAGGGTACGGGCATGTCGACCGACCGGTACCGCGCCGTTCTCGTCCTCGGCGGAATTCGCTCCGGCAAGTCCGCCTATGCCGAGTCGCTGGTCAGCTCCGCCGCCGACGTGCGGTACGTGGCCACGGCCACCACGGCGGCGGACGATCCCGAGTGGTCGGCGCGGCTGGCCGCGCACCGCGAGCGGCGCCCCGGGCACTGGGTGACCGAGGAGATCGGTGGGGATCCCGGCCGGCTGGCCGGGTTGCTGGCCGAGGCGAAGCCGGACCAGACGGTACTCGTCGACGACCTGGGCGGCTGGCTGACCGCGCTGCTCGGTGCCGGCCCGCTGGACGAGCCCGTCGACGCCCTGGTCGCCGCCGTACGCGACAGCTCGGCCCGGGTGGTGCTCGTCTCCCCCGAGGTCGGGCTCTCGGTGGTACCGGCGACGGCGGCGGGCCGCGCCTTCGCCGACGGCCTCGGTACCGCCAACCGGGCGCTCGCCGAGGTCTGCGACGGGGTCGTGCTCGTGGTGGCCGGGCAGCCGACGTGGCTCAAGCGGAGCACGCCCGGGGCGCGCACCGTACCGGTCCGGGCCCGCCCGGCGAGCGTCGGCGCGCTCGCCGTGGTGCCGGTGCCGGAGCTGGCGCAGGACGACGACCTCGCCATCGAGCCCGGGCTCAGCCTGCCGTTGCCCGACCAGGAGGAGGTGGTCAACGCGACCGACCGCCTGGCCGCGCTGGACTTCCCCGGTTCCGGGCTCGGGTCGCTCACCGAGGTCGTGTCGTTCGCGGCGGGCGCCCAGGGCACCGCGACGCCCCAGCCGTTCCGGGCGGTACGGGTGCTGCTGGTGCACGGTACCCATGAGGGGGGTGTCGCGGCCGGGGACGGGGACTGGGCGCGGCGGCTGCGCGAGATCGCCGAGGGTGGCGGGCCGATCGGGCTGCTGGCCGGGCAGGCCGGGGCGAGCGTGCAGCTCGTCGACACCGGGGCCGCCGGGCTGGCCGACGCCGCGCCGGTCGAGCTGGGCGACGCGGTCACCGCGACCGACGTCGAGACCGCGCTGCGGTACGGGTGGCGGCTCGCCGAGGCGGCCGCCGACGAAGGTACCGACCTGCTGGTACTGGCGGCGGGCGGGCCAGGTCAGGAAGCGGCGGCGGTGGCGGTGATCGCGGCGACCACGAGCGCCGAGGAGCCGGCGCTGCTGCCCCGGGTACGGCAGGCGGGCGGGCGGTTCGACGACAACGCGTGGATGGTGCGGTGCGCCGCGGTGCGCGACGCGCTGCACCGGGCCCGCGCCGGTAGCCGGGAACCGAAGGAGCTGCTCGCCGCGCTCGGCGGCGCCGACCTCGCCGTCGCCGTGGGCGTGCTGCTGGGCGCCGCCGCCCGGCGTACCCCCGTGGTCATCGACGGCCCGGTGGGGGTCGCGGCCGGGCTGCTGGCCCGCGACCTGGCCACCCAGGCACGGCTGTGGCTGCTGTTGGCCGACCACGGCGGCCACCCGGCCACCGAGTCCGGGGCCGACGTGCTGAGCCTGACCCCGGTGGCGCAGCTGCGCCTGGGCCTGGGCGAGGGCGCGGCCGGGCTGGCGGTCCTGCCGCTGATCCAGTCCGCGCTGGTGGTATCCACTATGGACACCGATGGGTGACGGGCTCCGGCTCGCGCTGACCACGTTCACGGTCCTTCCGCTGCGCGCCGGGCGGGTCGACCGCGCCGCCGCCCGGGTCGCGATGGTGCTCGCGCCGTTCGTCGGGGCGCTGCTGGGCGCCGTACTCGGCGGGGTGGCGCTGGGCCTGCAGGCGGTGCACGTGCCCGGGCCGGTACTCGGCGGGGCGGTGGTGGCGCTGGGCGCGCTGCTGACCCGGGGGCTGCACCTGGACGGGCTGGCCGACACGGTGGACGGGCTCGGGTCGTACGCCGGGCGGGACCGGGCGCTGGACATCATGCGCCGGCCGGAGGTGGGGCCGTTCGGCGTGGTCGCGCTTGTGCTGGTGCTGCTGACCCAGGCGGGCGCGGTCGGGGTGCTCGCGACCCGCCCGGCGGTGCCGCTGCTGGCCGGCCTCGCGACCGCGCTGGCGACCGGCCGGCTCGCCGCGACGGCGGCCTGCGTGCGCGGCGTCCCGGCGGCCCGGCCGGACGGGCTGGGCGCCCTGGTGGCCGGGACAGTGCACGGCGTCGGGGTGGCGGTCGCGATGCTGTGCGTCGTGGCACTCTCGCTCGCGGCCGGGCCGGTACGGGGGCCGGTCGCCGTCGTCGCGGGGCTCGGCGTCGCGCTCGCCCTGCTGTGGCACGCGCGACGGCGCCTCGGCGGGATCACCGGCGACGTGCTCGGCGCGCTCGTCGAGGTCGCGCAGACCATGGCGCTCGTGGTGCTGGCGTCCGGCTAGCGCCCCGTGATCGGAGATCTTGGACACTGGTGCCCTCTGGAGGGGTGCCGGCGTCCAGGATCTCGGGCCGGCGCGCCCCGTCAGCGCACCGACGGCTCGACGAATGGCGGCTTGACGATGCGCATCGGCGCCGGCCGGCCCCGGATGTCGACGGTGACCTCGTCGTCCTCGTGCAGCCCGGTGGCGTGGTCGATCAGCGCGAGCGCGATGCCGAGCTTGCGGGTCGGCGAGAAGGTACCGCTGGTGACCTCGCCGACCGGTACCCCGCCGCGGAGCACCACCATGTGCGGGCGCGGGATGCCCCGGTCGAGCGCGACCAGGCCCCACAGCAGCCGGCGCGGGCCGGCCTCCCGCTCGGCGAGCAGCGCCCGGCGTCCCCAGAACTGCGGCTTCTTCCAGCCGACCGCCCAGGTGAGCCGGGCCTGGACCGGGGTGATCCGGGGCGAGAGGTCCTGCCCGTGCAACGGGTACCCCATCTCGGTGCGCAGCGTGTCCCGGGCGCCCAAGCCGGCCGGGCGGATCGCGAGCGGCGCCCCGGCGGACAGCACGGCGTCCCACACCGGCGGCGCCGCGTCCCAGGGGACGACCAGCTCGTATCCGTGCTCGCCGGTGTACCCCGTGCGGCACACGGTCAGCGGGGTGCCGGCCGCCTCGGCCGTCACGAAGCTCATGTACTCGTGCGCCGACGGCAGCCGGAGCCGGTCGAGCAGGTCCGCCGAGCGGGGCCCCTGCACCGCCAGCACCGCGTACCCCTCGTGCCGGTCGGTGACGGTGACCCCGAGCGGGGCGGCGGCGGCCAGGCGCCGGCTCACCTCGGCGGTGTTGGCCGCGTTGGGGATGAGGAACACCTCGTCCGGGCCGTGCAGGTAGGCGATCAGGTCGTCGATCACGCCCCCGGTGGCGTCGTCGACGCAGAGCGTGTACTGCGCCTTGCCCGGCCCGATCCGGTTCAGGTCGTTGCTCAGGCAGGTGTTGAGGAACTCCGCCGCGCCCGGTCCCGATACGCTGACCTTGCCCAGGTGGGAGACGTCGAACACGCCGACGGCCATACGGACCGCGGTGTGCTCCTTGACCACCCCGCCGTCGGCGTACTCCAGCGGCATCTCCCAGCCACCGAAGGCGGCGAACTTGGCACCCAGGTCCACATGCCGCGCATGCAACGGGGAACGTCGAAGGTCCGCGCTCACGCGGCCGCCTCGCTTCGCTTCGCGCCCGCGCGAGGCACGAGGGGGCTGCATTCATGATTCGCTCGCCTACGCTCGCTCATGAAGTGCAACCTATCTCGTTAGCATTCGACAGGATCTTCCTACCCATCCAACGACGGAGTGGAAAAGCGTGACGACGAACCCGCCCACGCTCGCGCTGGCGGACGGCGATCCGGCCGAGCAGGCGGTGGACGCCGTCGTGATCGGCGTCTACAGCCAGGACGCCGACGCGCCGGCCCCCCTGCTGCTGGCCGCCGGCGCGGAGAGCATCGCGGCCGCCTTCGAGGGCCGGCTGGTGGAGACGCTGGCGCTGCTCGGCGCGACCGGGGCCGCCGGTGAGGTGACGAAGCTCGCGACGCTGGGCACGGTCGCCGCGCCCATGGTGGTGGCGGTGGGCCTCGGGCCGGAGCCCGCCGGGGCGCTGCCGGCGGCCGAGGTGCTGCGGCGGGCGGCGGGTGCCGCGACGCGGGCTCTTGCCGGTACCGGGTCGGCGCTCGTCGCGCTGCCCGTCGACGACGAGCCGGGGGCGGTGGCGCCGAGCGTGCGCCCGCTGGCCGAGGGTGCGCTGCTCGGGGCGTACCGGTTCACCGGGTACAAGACCGGGACCGCCCCGAAGAAGGCACCGCTGGGGGCGGTGACCGTGCACGTGCCGGACGCCGCCGACAAGGCGGTCCGTGCGGAGGCCCGGCGCGCGACGGTGGTGGCGCGGGCGGTCGCCCGTACCCGCGACTGGGTCAACATCCCGCCCAACGACCTGCGTCCGCCGGCCTTCGCCGACGCGGTCGCCGACGCCGGCCGCACGGCCGGCCTCGACGTGGAGGTGCTCGACGAGAAGGCGCTCAAGCGTGGCGGGTACGGCGGCATCCTCGCGGTGGGGCAGGGCTCGGCGGCCCCGCCCCGGCTGGTGCGGCTGGCCTACGCCCCGCGCGGCGCGCGCCGGCACGTCGCCCTGGTGGGCAAGGGCATCACGTTCGACACCGGCGGGTACGCGCTCAAGCCCATCCACGGCATGTGGGAGATGAAGTCGGACATGGCCGGGGCGGCGGCGGTGGCCGCCACGCTGGTCGCCGTCGCGGCGCTCAAGCCCAAGGTGGCGGTCACCGCCTACCTGCCGATCGCCGAGAACATGATCTCCGGCTCGGCGTACCGGCCGGGTGACGTGGTCACCATGTACAGCGGCCTCAAGGTGGAGGTGCTCAACCCCGACGCGGAGGGCCGGATGATCCTCGGCGACGCCATCGCCCGCGCGGCCGAGGACGGGCCGGACTACCTGCTGGAGACCTCCACGCTCACCGGCGGCCAGGTGGTCGCGCTGGGCAAGCGGGTGTCCGGCGTCATGGGTACCGCCGAGCTGTGCGAGCGGGTCCGCGCGGCCGGCGAGGCGGTGGGCGAACCGGCCTGGCCGATGCCGCTGCCCGACGACGTGCGCAAGGGCATGGACTCCGACGTCGCGGACATCTCCCAGGTCAACGCGTCGATGGACCGGGCCGGGCACATGCTGCAGGGCGGGATCTTCCTGGCCCAGTTCGTGCCCGAGGACCTGCCCTGGATCCACCTGGACATCGCCGGGCCCAGCTACCACTCGGGCGAGCCGACCGGCTACTGGAACAAGGGCGGCACCGGCGTGCCGGTGCGGACCTTCCTGGAGCTGCTGGACCGGATCGCGGCGGAGTAGCTCAGCCGCCCTCGGCCTGCGCGGCCCGCTTGCGGCGCTCGTTGTAGTCGCGCATCCGTTGGGGGTACCCGGTGAGCTGCACGTTGTAGATCGGGATGCCCAGGCGCTGGCCGAACTCGCGGGCGGTGCGGGGATCGGGCACCCGCCGCCGGGTCCACTCGCCGTCGTGCGCGATGAGGATGATGGTGGTTTCGGTGACCGTGGTACGGGGCTCGACATAGCCCTCGACGCCGTATCGGGACCGGACGAACTGCTCCAGGTGCTCCAGGTCCGCTCGGCTCGCCCCCCGGTCCATCCCCGCCCTCGGCGCCCGACCGCGCCGGCTGAACAGGCCCACCCGGTCTCCTCCTCCCGCGACTTTGACGGCACGAACCCGTCGGCTGGGGCAAAGGGTACGCCGAACCGGACCGTCAGCGCGTACCTCGTTACGATGGCCGGGGCAGCTTCCGCCGAACAGCCGTACCTGGGAGTCCACGTGAACGCACCGAATAGTGGTTACGACGTCGTCATTCTGGGCGGCGGCAGCGGCGGCTACGCCGCGGCCTTCCGGGCCACCGAGCTGGGGCTGTCGGTCGCGCTGGTGGAGAAGGACAAGGTCGGCGGTACCTGCCTGCACCGCGGCTGCATCCCGACCAAGGCGCTCCTGCACGCCGGGGAGCTGGCCGACCAGGCCCGCGAGGGCGAGCAGTTCGGCGTGCAGACCACGTTCCAGGGCATCGACATGAAGGGCGTCAACGCCTACAAGGACGCCGTGGTCAGCCGCCTGTACCGCGGCCTGCAGGGGCTGTTCAAGCAGCACAAGGTGACCCTGCTCGAGGGCGCCGGCCGGCTGGTCGGCCCGACCACGGTCGAGGTCAACGGCGAGCAGGTCACCGGGCGGAACCTGATCCTCGCCACCGGCTCGTACGCCAAGACCCTGCCCGGCCTGGACATCGACGGCGAGCGGGTGATCACCTCCGAGCACGCGCTCACCCTCGACCACGTACCCGCCTCCGCGGTCATCCTCGGCGGCGGCGTGATCGGCTGCGAGTTCGCCAGCGCGTGGAAGTCCTTCGGGGTGGACGTGACCATCGTCGAGGCGCTGCCCCGGCTGCTGCCGCCCGAGGACGAGCAGAGCTCCAAGGCCCTGGAGCGGGCGTTCCGCAAGCGCGGCATCCCGTTCAAGACCGGCAAGCCGTTCGAGAAGGTGGAGCAGACCGATGGCGGCGTCCGGGTCACCATCCAGGGCGGCGAGACGATCGAGGCCGAGCTGCTGCTCGTCGCGGTCGGCCGGGGCCCGACCACGGCGGACCTCGGCTACGAGGAGCAGGGCCTGCGGATGGAGCGCGGGTTCGTGCCGACCGACGAGCGGCTGCGCACCAACCTGCCCAACGTCTACGCGGTCGGCGATGTCGTGCCCGGGCTGCAGCTTGCGCACCGCGGGTTCCAGCAGGGCATCTTCGTGGCCGAGGAGATCGCCGGGTTGAACCCGGCGGTGATCGACGAGATGGGCATCCCGCGGATCACCTACACCTCCCCCGAGGTCGCTTCGGTGGGGCTGACCGAGGCGCAGGCCAAGGAGAAGTACGGCGACCAGGTCAAGACCCTGACCTACGACCTGGCCGGCAACGGCCGCAGCCAGATCCTCAAGACCGCCGGCTTCGTCAAGCTGGTCAGCGTCGCCGACGGTCCGGTGGTCGGCGTGCACATGGTGGGCGACCGGATCGGCGAGCTGAGCGCCGAGGCCCAGCTCATCTACAACTGGGAAGGCTTCCCGGCCGATGTGGCCCAACTGATCCACCCGCACCCGACGCAGAGCGAGGCGATCGGCGAGGCGCACCTCGCGCTTGCCGGCAAGCCGCTGCACGTGCACGGCTAGGATCTCATCGTCCCGCTCAACCAGGTCAAGGAGTCGTACGAGATGCCGGTATCGGTCACCATGCCCCGGCTCGGCGAGAGCGTCACCGAGGGGACCGTCACCCGCTGGCTCAAGCAGGAAGGCGAGCGGGTCGAGGCGGACGAGCCATTGCTGGAGGTCTCCACCGACAAGGTGGACACCGAGATCCCGTCGCCGGCGGCCGGCGTGCTCAGCCGGATCGTCGTGCACGAGGACGAGACCGCCGAGGTCGGCAGCGAGCTGGCGGTGATCGACGGCGGCGGACCGGCGCCGGCCGAGCCGCAGGAGGCGCAGCAGCAGCAGCCCGCCGAGCGCGCGACCGTCGAGGAGGAGCGTCCGGCGCCGCCGGTCGACGAACCGTCCACCGAGAAGCCGGCCGAGGCGGAGGCGCCCGCGCCGGCCCCCTCCGACGGCGGCGGCACGGTGGTGAAGATGCCGGCGCTGGGCGAGTCGGTCACCGAGGGCACCGTCACCCGCTGGCTCAAGCAGGTCGGCGACTCCGTCGAGGCGGACGAGCCGCTGCTGGAGGTCTCCACCGACAAGGTGGACACGGAGATTCCCGCGCCGGCCGCCGGCACCCTCCTGGAGATCAAGGTCAACCAGGACGAGACGGTACCGGTGGGCGCGGACCTCGCCGTGATCGGCGCCGCCGGCGCCGCCGCCGCAGGCGCCGCACCGGCCGAACCGCCGGCGCAGTCGCCGGAGGCCCCGCAGGAGCAGCAGGAGCAGCCCAAGCAGCAGGAGCAGCCCAAGCAGCAGGAGCAGCCCAAGCAGCAGGAGCGGCCCAAGCAGGAGGCACCCCCGGCCGAGCCGCCGAAGCCGGAGGCCCCGCCCCAGCCCGCGCCGCGCGAGGAGCCGCCAGCCAGCGAGGACGGCGGCGGCTACGTGACCCCGCTCGTGCGCAAGCTGGCCGGCGAGCACCGGGTGGACCTGTCCCGGCTGCGCGGCACCGGCGTCGGCGGCCGCATCCGCAAGCAGGACGTGCTGGAGGAGGCCGAGCGGCAGCGCGCGGCGGCCGCCGCGAAGAAGCCCGAGCCGGCCGCCCCGAGCGCCCCGAGCGCCCCGGCCGCCCGGCCCCAGCCGAGCCCGCTGCGCGGCCGCACCGAGAAGCTGACCCGGACGCGGGCCACCATCGCCCGCCGGATGGTCGAGTCGTTGCAGGTCTCCGCGCAGCTCACCACGGTCGTCGAGGTGGACATCACCCGGATCGCCCGGCTGCGCGACCGGGCCAAGGCGCAGTTCCAGCAGCGCGAGGGCGTCAAGCTGTCGTTCCTGCCGTTCTTCGCGCTGGCCGCGGTCGAGGCGCTGCGGGTGCACCCGAGCCTCAACGCGTCGATCGACACCGACGCCGGCACGGTCACCTACCACGACGCCGAGCACCTGGGCATCGCGGTGGACACCGAGCGGGGCCTGATGGTGCCGGTGATCCGCAACGCCGGTGACCTCAACCTGGCCGGGCTGGCCCGACGGATCGCGGACCTCGCCGAGCGCACCCGGACCAACAAGGTGACCCCGGACGAGCTGTCGGCCGGCACGTTCACGCTGACCAACACCGGCAGCCGGGGCGCGCTCTTCGACACCCCGATCATCAACCAGCCGCAGGTCGGCATCCTCGGCGCCGGGGCCGTGGTCAAGCGGGCCGTCGTGCTCGACGATCCGGACCTCGGCGAGATCATCGCGCCGCGGTCGATGGTGTACCTCGCGCTCTCCTACGACCACCGGCTGGTCGACGGCGCCGACGCGGCCCGCTTCCTGGGTACCGTCAAAGACCGCCTGGAAGCCGGTCAGTTCGAGGCCGAGCTGGGTATCTGACGCGGCATGCGAATTGTCGTCGGCGGGTCATCGGGGTTCATCGGTACCGCAATGGTGGAGCGGTTGCGCGCGGCCGGGCACGAGGTGGTCCGGCTGGTGCGCCGGGACCCCGAGGCCAAGGATGAGGTGGCCTGGCGGCCCAGCGTCGAACCGCTCGACCCGGCGGTGGTCGACGGCGCCGACGCGGCCGTCAACCTCGCCGGGGCCGGGGTTGGCGACCACCGCTGGAACGACGCCTACAAGGCGTTGCTGAGGGCCAGCCGGGTCAACTCGACGCACGCGCTGGCCACCGCGATCGCGGCCGCCGCGACCCCGCCCCGCGTGCTGCTCAACTCCTCGGCCGTCGGGTTCTACGGGGACACCGGGGACCGCGAGGTCGACGAGAGCGCGGCGCCCGGCAGCGGGTTCTTCCCGGAGCTGTGCCAGGCGTGGGAGGCCGCCACCAAGCCGGCCGAGGAGGCCGGGATCCGCGTGGCCCACCTGCGCACCGGGCTGGCCCTCGGCCCGGGCGGCGGGCTGCTCAAGCCGATCGCGCGGCTGTTCCGGTTCGGGCTGGGCGGGCGGTTGGGCAGCGGCCGGCAGTGGATGCCGTGGGTCTCCCTCGCCGATGTCGTGTCGGCGACCGAGCACCTGCTGACCGCGGACGACGTCACCGGCGCGGTCAACCTGACCGGGCCGGCGCCGGTGACCAACGCCGAGTTCACCCGCACGCTCGCGCGGCTGTTGCACCGGCCGGCCCTGCTGCCGGCACCGAAGTTCGCGCTACGCCTGGTGCTGGGCGAGTTCGGCGGGGAGGCGGTGCGCAGCCAGCGGGTGCTGCCGGCGGTGCTGGCCGGGTCCGGGTACCGGTTCGCCCATCCCGACCTGACCTCCGCCCTGCACTGGAGCCTGGCTCGATGACCGCCCTGGCAGAACGCGCGGCGCCGCCGACGCCGCCGGTGGTCGACCACCCCGGCCGCAACCGGCGCGCCGACCTGGCCATGCTCGGGACCTGCGTGGCCGGGGCGCTGTACCTGACGTTCGGCGTGTGGCTGGACCCCAACCACCGGGCCATCGCGCACAACCAGGGCGACCAGGCGCTGTTCGAGTGGCTGCTGAGCTACGCGGCCTACTCGCCGACCCACGGCGCCAACCCGTACTGGACCACCCTGCTCAATTACCCGGTGGGCGCCAACCTCGCGGTCAACACGTCGATGGTCGTGGTCGGCGGGCTGCTCGCCCCGGTCACCCTGACCCTCGGCGCGCCGGTCGCCTTCCTCGTCGCGCTGACGCTCAACCTGGTCCTGACCCCGTACGCGTGGTACCACGTGCTGTCCCGGCACATGGTGCGGACCCGGGCGGCGGCGGTGCTCGGCGGGCTTTTCTGCGGGTGGGCGCCCGGGATGATCTCGCACGCCAACGGGCACCTGAACTTCAGCGCGCAGTTCCTCGTGCCGTTCCTGGTGCTGGGGACGTTACGGCTGCGCGAACGCGGGCATTCCCTGCGCGCCGGGGCGGTCCTCGGCCTGCTCGTCGTGGTGGCCTTCTCGATGGGCGCCGAGCTGCTGTTCTTCGTGGCGCTCGCGTGCGGGGTGTTCGTGCTCGCGTGGGCCGCGCAGGACCGCGCGTCGGCCCGGGTCGCCACACCGGCGTTCCTGCGCGGGCTCGGGGTCGCCGCCGCCGTCGCCGGCGTCCTGCTGGCGTACCCGCTGTACCGGCAGTTCGCCGGGCCCCAGCGGTACCACGGGATCGGGTTCGACCAGCGGTGGCACAGCGAGGACCTGGCCTCGTTCGGTGCCCTGCCCTACCTGTCCCCGGGCCGGTTCCTCGGCCTGTGGGTCAAGCTCGCGCCGAACTGGAGCGAGGAGACGACGTTCTTCGGGCCGGCGTTGCTGGTGTTGACGGTGGCGTGCTTCGTGGTGCTGTGGCGTCGCCGGGTGGTCCGGGCGCTCGCGATCACCGCGGTGTTCCTCGCCGTCCTCGCCTTGGGCCCGCTGCTGCACGTGGGCGGCCACTGGACCAGGATCGTGCTGCCGTACGCGGCGTTGTGGCGGCTACCGATCTTCGACTCCGCGCTGCCGGCGCGCTTCGCCCTGATGCTCACCCCGATTATCGGCGTGCTGCTGGCGTTCGCGCTGGACCGGGCACTGGCGCTGCCGCGCCGGGCCCGGGGGTGGTGGCTGGCGGCGTTCGCCGCCGCGCTGGTACCGCTCGTGCCGCTCAGCATCCCGGCGGCGGCCCGCGATCCGGTGCCGCACTTCTTCACCAGCGGCACCTGGCGCCAGTATGTCCACAATGGACAGATACTGGTACCGGTACCGCCTGCGTCGGACCTGTGTCCCGACGGGCAACGTTGGCAGACCGCCACGAACTTCGGGTTCGCCATCCCCGCCGGGTTCTTCCTCGGACCGGGGCCGGACGGGCGCAGCCAGATCGGGCCGATCCACCGGCCGACCTACGAGATGCTCAACCTCGCCGCGCTGCACGGGTACGTGCCGATCATCACCGACCGCGACCGGCAGCAGGCCCAGCTCGACCTCGCGTACTGGCACGCCAGCGTCGTGGTGCTCTCCGACGGCGGCCAGGGCTCCCGGTGGACGCCCCACCGGGAGCTGCTCCTGCGGATCACCACCGAGCTGCTCGGCCCGCCCCGGCGGGTCGACGACGTGTGGCTGTGGCAGGTGGGACCCCCCTGACCCGGGGTGGCCGGAGTCAGCGGGGGGCGATGACGACGTCGCCGGACAGCCGGCCCCGCTCCGGGCTCCGGGTCACCACACCCTGGCTCAGCAGGGCGGTCAACACCCGTACCGTGTCCGAGGCCCGGAAGATCGTCTCGGTCAGCGTGAAGTGGCGCAGGTCGACGACGGAGGTCGGGCCCGCGGTGCCGAGGTGCGCCAGCAGCTCCCGGCGCAACGGCCCGGGGTTGGGGCGCAGCGAGATGTCCATGAGGTGGCCGTCGGGATCGGTGGGGTCGCGGTACCGCACGCCCGCGTACTCGTCGACCGCCCACAGGCAGTCCTTGAACGCCTCCAGGCTTTTGGCCGACCCGGTGGCGAATGCGAGCAACCGCGCGGGTTCCGCCGCACCGGCCGGCCCGGCACCCGCGGGTCCGCGCGACCGCGCGCCCGCCGACCCGCGCGAGCCCGCCTCGACCAGCTCGACGCCGGCGGTCAGCGGGAACCCGGCATCCCGCAACGCCTGCCGGTGCGCCGTCCAGCCGCCGGCCGGTACCGCGAGGATCAGCTCGGCCGGCCGCCCGGCGCGCACGGCGGACACGGCCGACCCGGAGGCGGTGCCGTCGAGGTAGGCCAGCACCGGTGCGCCGGCCGCGCCGGCCGCCTTCAACGCGACCGCCACCCGTTCCGCGGGATCCCCCTCGACCGCGTGCACGCTCAGCTCCGCCGGGGTACCCAGCTCCGCCTGTACCGCCGCCAGCCGCGGGGTCACCGGCCCGACCGCCGGCGCCACCAGGACCACCGACAGCCGCCGCCCCCGCAGCCGGTCGCTGAACTCGGCGAACACGCGGACCGCCGCCTCGGCCAGCTCGGCGTCGGCCGGGCCCGCCCACCCCTGCGCAAAGGTGGCCCGCCGCCCCGTGTGCAGGGCGTTCGGGGTCCACGTGTCCAGGTAGCGGACCAGCAGCTCCCGGGTGACGTCCACGATCGACATACCACAGTTGTACCGCCCGGCGTGCCCCGCAGGGCAGAGTGGTCGCTATGAACCCCGTCCTGGACCGCCTGATGTCCCTGTGGCGTGAGCCCGTCGACGCCCGCCCGGACCCCGAGGCCGCCTTCCGCGAGGTGTACGCCGACCCGGTGACCGTGAACGGCACGGCGATGACGGTCGTCGAGCTGGTCGCGCGCGCCCGGGCGATGCAGGGCGCCTTCTCCGACCTGCGGATGGAGGTGGTGCACGACTACGAGCTGCCCGGCCGCATCGTGGTCGCGTTCTTCATGCACGGCCGGCACACCGGGCCGCTGGCCACGCCGCTCGGTACCGTACCGGCGACCGGCCGCGCGGTCACCAACCGGGTCACCGACATCCTCACGCTCACCGACGGGCGGATCAGCGACATCTGGGTGATCTCCGACGATCTCGGCCTGCTGCATCAGCTCGACGCCGTACGCCTCGCCTGACGCGGGCCGGCACCGGCGGCCCTAGAGGCGCGGGCGCAGATGCAGCGCGGCCCGGACGGGGTCGCCGCCCCACCGGCTGGGGAACGCGTCGACCAGCCGCCACCCGGCGCGCAGCAGCGTCTCCTGGCGCTCGATGTGGGCGGCCACCCCATCGGGGTGCACGGCGCAGATGAGGCCGACGGCGCCGTCGCCGGTACCGGCGCACAGGTCGACCCACCACTCGCCGACCGGGTACCCGGCCCGGACCGGTACCCCGGCCTTGCCCAGCTCCGCGCCGAGCGCGCCGGCCCATCCGTCCACTGTGGACAGATCGGTGCGCGGGACCGGGCCGCCCGACGCGTACGCCAGGTACTCGCCCACCAGCCCGTCGGCCGAGGTCAACGAGGTGACCACGACCATCTGCCGGCGGGCCCGGGTGACCATCACGTTGAACAGGTTCGGGTCGGCGGCGAACCGGTGTCGGGCCGCACCGTCGCCGTCGACCAGCCCGAGCGAGACGACGACCACGTCGGCCTCGCTGCCCTGGAAGCCGTGCACGGTGCCGGTGCGCAGCCCGAGCCGCTCGATCTCCTCCACGGGGAACGCGGCCAGCAGCGCCGCCTCCAGGGCGTCGACCTGGCTGCGGAACGGCGTGATGACCCCGATGTCGGTCGTCCCCTTGCCGGCCAGGGCCCGGACCACGTCGACGACCGCGTCGACCTCCGCCTGGTTGACCCCGTCGGTCACCGCGCCGGCCACCCGTACCACCTCGATGAGGTCGGCCCGCTCGTTGCGTGGATGGCGGGTAACCAGGCTCAGCCGGTCGCGGTAGAAGCGGCGCGCGGAGAACTCGATGAGGTGCGGTGCCGAGCGGTAGTGCGCGCCCAGCCAGGTCACCGGCACCGCCCCGGCGGCCACGTCGAAGGCGCTGGTGCGGCGCACGTCCAGCCGGTCGGCGACCGGACCCAGGCCGTGCCGCTCCAGCGTCGTGGCCACGTCCACGTCGGCCACGAACGACACGAACCGCAACTGCCGCGGGTCGCCGACCACCATCGCGCGCCGGGCCCGGGCCAGCACGGGGGCGGCCCGGATCTGGTCGATGTGCGCCGCCTCGTCGAGGATCACCAGGTCGAACAGGCCCGGGGTGGGCGGCAGCAGGTCCTCGACGTCGGTCACCGTACCCACCCACAGCGGCAGCGCCCGCACCAGCCCGTAGCCGTCGAGGCCGGCGAGCAGCTCGCGCCGCCGGTTGCGCCCGGCCTGCAACGCCGCGCCCAGCGCCACCGCGCTGCGCCGCGCGCCGCGGTCCAGCCGCCCCGCGCCGGCCGAGCGGTCCCGCATCGCGCGGCCCACCGCCGCCGCGAGCTGCTCCTGCGCGTCCAGCAGCGTGGGCCACACCGGGCCGAGGTCGGTCCCGCCGGTCGCCGCGAGCAGCGCCGCGGCCTGCTCCGCCGCCGCGGCTTCCAGCGCCGCCGACAGCCTTTCCAGGGGTACCGCCGCCGCGCCCATCCGCCGCCGCAGCCACCAGCGCGCCCACCAGCCCCGCCGGCCGGCCAGCTTCCGGGCGCGGGCCACGTCGAACCCGGGCTCGAACGCGCCGGGCGCGTCGACGCGCAGGCCGGGCAGCAACGGCTCCCAGCGCGGCAGGTCCGCCGCCCGCCGCTCCAGGTCCAGGGCCGCCGCGATCCCCGCCCGGACCACCGCCGCCCGCCCCGCCGCCGCGGCGACCGCCTCGGCGTCCTCGTCGAGCCGCCGCTCCTCGACCCCGGCGCGCAGCCCCTGGCGCAGTTCGGTGACGATGGCCTCGCGCCGCTCCGCGTCGCCGAACACGACCGGCGCCGCCCCCGGGTACCGGCGCAGCAGCTCGCACAGCGCGTCCACAGCGTGGCTGGACTGGGCCGCGATGAGCACCGGGCCGCCCCGGTCCACCACGTCGAGGGCGGCGGCGACGACCGCGTGGCTCTTGCCGGTACCGGGCGGCCCGGACACCGCGACCGCCGCCTCGCTGCGCGCCCGGCGGACCACCTCCCGCTGGGCCGCGTTGAGCGGCAGCGGCGACCGCACCTCCTCGGCGGCCGGCACCGGCTCCGCCCCACCCAGGCCGTAGACCGCCGCGAGGGCGGTGGACCCCAGCCCCGCCCGGCCCGACCAGGCCAGCAGCGTGCCGCGCAGGCCGGCGGTACGCACGTCGCGGACCACGAACAGCGCCGCCGCCGCGACCGCGAGCATCCCGTCCTCGGGTATCCGGCGGGGCGGCTCGCGGTCCACCCGTACCGGTGCCAGCCCGGCCGCCTGCGCGGCGGCCAGGATCCAGGCGGCGGTACCGGCGGCGCCCAGCCACGTCGGCCCGCCGAGGCCGGGCGCGGCCTCCAGCCGGGCGGCCAGCGCGCGGTCCTCGACGAGCGGGGTGAGCTCGATGTCCCCGGCGGCCAGCACGCGGTACCCGCGCAGGACGCGGTCCAGCCGGACCGGCTGGGTCAGCAGCGGCAGCCGGACGGTGCGGCGGGTCCCGTCGACCTCGGCCGCGCCGAGCACGAAGCCCCAGCCGCGCCGTAGTATCCGTTCCTCGCGGTGCAGCGCGTCCAGGGCCGCCAGCCGGTCCACCGCCCGGGTGCGCGGCGCCCGGTCCGGGGCGGCCAGCCACACCAGCGGCTGGCCGCCCCGCGCGACGTCGAGTACCCGCTCACCGGCGGCCGGGGCCAGGTCGGCGAGCGCGGCCAGAATCTGACGCGGTTCCATCCCGCCCGATTCTGGCCCACGCCCGCGACGGGTCTACCGTTCGCCCCGCGAAAGCCGGCTCGGCCACCACGACACCCGGCCGATGTCCACGGTCAACGCCGGTACCAGCAGCGACCGCACGATGAGCGTGTCGAGCAGCACCCCGAACGCGACGGTGAACGCCAGCTCGGCGAGGAACACCAGCGGCAGCACGGACAGCGACGCGAACGTCGCCGCCAGCACCACCCCGGCGGAGGTGATGACGCCGCCGGTGACCGCGAGCCCGGTGAGGGTACCGGCCTGGTGCCCGCGCTTGCCGACCTCCTCCCGGACCCGGGTCATCAGGAAGATGTTGTAGTCCACCCCGAGGGCGACCAGGAACACGAACGCGAAGAGCGGGAAGGCCGAGTCGGTACCGACGAACCCGAAGATCTCCCGGAACACGAAGCCCGACGCGCCCAGCGTGGCGACGAAGGACAGCACCACGGTCAGGATCAGCACCAGCGGCGCGAGGAACGAGCGCAGCAGCAGGATCAGGATCACGAACACCACGGCCAGCACCAGCGGGATGATCGTGTTGCGGTCCCGCTTGGCGGTGTCCTGCACGTCGAGGTTGATCGCGCTGAACCCGCCGACCTGCGCATCGGCGCCCGGTACCGCGTGCAGCTTGGTCCGCAGCGCCTTGATGACGTCGTGGCCGGCCGAGGTGTCCGGGGCGACGGTGAGCGTCACGTCGACGCGGGCCAGCCCGTCGACCACGACCGGCGGCGGCCCGGCGGCACCCGGGCCGCCGGCCCCGGCGCCCGGCGGCGGCACGGCGCCGGCCGGCAGGCCGGTGTACGGCGCCACCGACGACTTGTCCACGCCCGGCACCTCACCGATCGCCGTGATCACGTCGGGGAGCTTGTCCGCCTTGGTGATCACCACCGTCGGGGTACCCGTCCCGGCCGGGAAGTGCTCGGCCAGCACCTTCTGCCCGGTCACCGAGTCCTGCGTGGTGGTGAACGCCTTGTCCAGGGGTATCCCGTTCGGGTTGAGCCGCACCAGCCCGACCGACATGCCGATGAGGAGGATCGCGGTGGCCGCCCACACCCAGCGCGACCGGCGCCCGACGATGCGCGACACCCGGCCCCAGAATCCGTGCTCCTCCGCGGGGTGCGAGCCGTACTTCGGCCGGAACGGGAAGAACGCCGTCCGGCCCAGCAGCGCCAGGATCGCCGGCAGCAGGGTGAGCATGGCCAGCAGCGCGCTGGCGATGCCGATCGAGCCCACCGGCCCGAGGCCCTTGTTGGACTTCAGGTCCGACAGCAGCAGGCACATCAGCGCGACGATGACGGTACCGCCACTGGCCACGATCGGCGCGAACGCGGCGCGCCATGCCACCCGGATAGCCGCGAAGCGGCTCTCGTGCCGGCGCAGCTCCTCCCGGTACCGGGAGACGAGCAGCAGGGCGTAGTCGGTACCGGCGCCGAGCACCAGCACGTCGAGGATGCCCTGGCTCTGCCCGTTGAGGGTGATGACGTCGTTCTTGGCGAGCAGGTAGACCAGGCCGTTGGCGAGGGTCAACGCGAACACGGCGCCGCCCAGGACCACGAACGGCAGGATCGGGCTGCGGTACACCAGGATCAGGATGACCAGCACGATGACGCCGGTGACCAGGAGCAGCACCCCGTCGATGCCCTTGAAGGAGTTGCCGAAGTCGGCGTAGAGCCCGGCCGGGCCGGCGACGTGCGCGGTCAGGCCGGCGCGGTTGCCGGCGAGGTCGCGGATGAACTGCACCCCGTCACCCAGGGCCGCCGGGTCGGACGCGGCGAACTGCACGATGATCTGGGCCGCCTGGCCGTCCTTGCTCCAGACCGGCCCGATCGGCAGCCCGACGGTCTGCGGCCCGAGGTGGCTGCCGACCTCGCGCTTGTCCCCGCGGATCTTGTCGCGGTCGCCGTCGGTCAGGCCCCCCGGGCGGGTGTACACGATGATGGCGGCGGTCGACTGGGTCTTGGTGAACTTCGGGATGACCTGCTGGACCTTCGTCGACTCGGCGCTTTGCGGCAGGAACGCGGAGTTGTCGTTCTTCTGCACGTCGGACGTCTTGCCCGACAGCGGCCCGAGCGTGCCGCCGAGCATCAGCCACGCGATGATCAACAAGACCGGCACCAGCCAGCGCCACACCCGGCGGGTACCGGTCCGCTGCTGCTGTTCGGTCCGTTCTTGCTCGCGCACCGTTGTCATCTGGCGCCCCCTCCCCGTGAGTGCACGCTGTCACCAAATGCCAGGGTGAGGCTACCGACCAATCCTGAGAGAACCGGTACGGCCCGGTGTGAGCCGGCACACCCGGCCCCGCGCCCGCCACGCGGGATTACGATTGCGCCCATGACCGTGCAGACCTCCACGCTGACCGTGCTGCGCCCCGGGACCGTCGACTACCGGCAGGCCTGGGACCGGCAACGGGCGCTGCACGAGGCGGTCGCCGACGGCCTGGCCCCGCCGACGGTGCTGCTCCTGGAGCACCCTGACGTGTACACGGCCGGCAAGCGCACCCAGCCGTGGGAACGCCCGCTGGACGGTACCCCGGTCGTGGACACCGACCGGGGCGGGAAGATCACCTGGCACGGCCCCGGGCAACTGGTCGGATATCCGATCCTGCGGTTGCCCGACCCGGTCGACGTCGTGGCGTACGTGCGCCGGGTCGAGGCGCTGCTCATCTCCGTCTGCGCCGAGCTGGGCCTCGACGCCGCGCAGCGGGTCAAGGGGCGCAGCGGGGTATGGGTACCGGCCGACGAGCGCGGTCCCGACCGGAAGGTGGCCGCCATCGGCATCCGCGTCGCGCGGGGTACCACGTTGCACGGCTTCGCCCTCAACTGCGACTGTGACCTGTCCCGCTTCGACCACATCGTGCCGTGCGGCATCGCCGACGCCGGGGTCACCTCGCTGTCCACGGAGCTGGGTCGCCCGGTGACCGTCGCGGACGTGCTCCTGATCGTCGAGCGCCACCTGCCGATGCTGCTCTAGATCACTTCGCCTGACGCCCATGCTGGAACCCGATCAGCGCGCCGGCGACCATGTCCCGGGCCCGGTCGTAGTCCACGCCGAATCCGGTCAGCACCCCGGCCGCCCGGCACTCCGGCACCCGCAGCAGGCCGAGCAGCATGTGCTCGGTGCCGATGTAGTTGTGGCCCAGACCTACCGCCTGGTCGAGCGTCTCGTCCATGATGCGCTTGCAGTCCGCGTCGAACGGGACGTGGACGGGCTGCGCGCCGGTGCCCGGCACCAGGTCCGCCTTCACCGCCTCGGCGACGGCCGTGAGCGGGCCGGCGAGCTTCTCGACGACCTTCGCGGCGAGCCCCTCCCCCTCTACGATCATCGCCAGGAGCAGGTGGTCGGGGGTGACCGCATCGTGCCGGAGCGCTCGGGCGCGGTCCTGGGCCAGGACGACGACATGCCGTGCCCGGGCGGTGAACCGCTCGAACTGGCCGCCCCACCGCCGCTGCTGGGCCGCCTGCTTGGACACGCCCAGCGCGTCGCCGATCTGGCTCCATGAGGCGCCGGTCGCCCGGGCCTGCGAGACGTAGTGGTCCACGAGCTGGTCCCCGGCGTCGTTGAGGAGCCGCGCGCGCCGCCGGGCCTCGGCGATCTTCGCCAGGGGGTCGGCATCGGGCAGATCGGTGTCGATCTGCTCGATGAGCGTCTGGACGTTCACGTCGAGTGGAGGAGTCATGCGTCAAGTCTGGCTTGACGATGCGCTTCCGTCAAGCCGAGGTTGACGCGCTCAGGGCGCGAGCCGGTGCAGGTCCCGCGGGAAGAGCGCGGCCTGGCGGACGTTGGCCGCGCCGACCAGCCGCGCGGTGAACCGCTCCAACCCCAGCGCGAACCCGCCGTGCGGCGGCATCCCGTGCCGGAACGCCGCCAGGTAGGGCTCGTACGGCCCCAGGTCCTGCCCGGCGAGAGCGGCGAGGTAGTCGCGGTAACGGTGCAGCCGCTGCCCGCCGGTCACCAGCTCCTGACCCCGGAAGAGCAGGTCGAAGCTGTTCGAGTAGGCTGGCCGGTCCGGCTGCGGGTGGGTGTAGAACGGGCGCTTCGCCATCGGGTACCCGGTGACGAACAGCCACTCGCCGCCGAACTCGCGCAGCGCCCACTCCCCCAGCCACCGTTCGTGCGCCGGGGCCAGGTCGGGCTCGCCGGACAGGTCCTGCGCCGTGGCCCGGCCGATGAGGTCCAGCGCGTCGGCGAAGTGCACGGCCGGGATCTCGTCCGGTACCGCCGGCAGCTTGGCGTCCACTATGGACAGTGCCGCCCCGGCGCGCGCCCCGACCTCGGCCACCATGCCGGCGACCCCGGTGCGCAGCACCGCCATGACGTCGTGATGGTCCTCGATGAACCCCAGCTCCGCGTCGAGCGAGGTGTACTGCGCCAGGTGCCGCACCGTGTCGTGCGGCTCGGCCCGGAACACCGGCCCGACCTCGTACACCCGCTCGAAGACGCCCACCATCGTCTGCTTGGAGAACTGCGGGCTCTGCGCGAGGTAGGCCGGCCGGCCGAAGTAGTCCAGCCCGAACACGTTGGCCCCGGACTCGGTCGCGGTGGCCACCAGCTTGGGCGTGTGTATCTCGGTGAAGCCCAACCCGTCCAGGGCCCGCCGGAACCCGGCCACCGCCGCGGCGGAGAGCTGGAAGACCGCGCGCTGCCGGAGGTGGCGCAGCGTGACGGGGGCGTGGTCGAGCAGGGTGGGCAGAGCCGCGGCCAGCTCGGGCCGGTACAGGTCGACGGGCGGCGGCTCGGCCGGGTCGGTCAGCGCCTCGATGGTCGCGCCGGTCACCTCCACCCCGCCCGGCGCGGCGGCGTTGGCACGTGCCACGCCGGTGATCCGTACCACCGTCTCCTCGGGAAAGCCCGCCAGCGCCGCCGGCGCGGCGACCACCTGGGCCAGCCCGGCCCGGTCGCGCAGGATCAGGAAGGCCACCGACTTGAGCAGCCGGCGGCGGTGGACCCAGCCGGCGAGCGTGACGGTGCCGCCGGCGTGGGCGGACAGCTCGGTCGACAGGATGCGGTGCACGCGGTCACCTCCGATGGTCGGTCCCCTTCGGAGGTGTGGGCGAGAAGGGTGCCTCGCGGTGCCACCACACCTTCACCGCCCGGACGGGCGGCCTCATTTGCCGTGCCACGGCTCGGGACTGTCTTCACGTACCGGCGCCAGGCCGCCTTTCCAGCTCCCGGCGGCTCTCTGCGCTGGCGGGTCGGCACGCTACTCGGTTCCGTCATCGCCGTTGACTCGACGGTACCGTCCCGGACGACCCAATTTCCGGGGTGACGCTCATCGCGCTGGGCCCGCGCGACGTCCGGTTTCGGCCGATGGCGGCGTACGCTCCCCCTGTGACCCTCGTCCAGCCCGACGGCCGCCGCATGCTGCGCATCGAAGCGCGCAACGCGGAGACCCCGATCGAACGCAAGCCACCGTGGATCAAGGTGACGGCGCGGATGGGGCCGCAGTTCACCGCGTTGCGCGGGCTGGTGCAGCGGGAAGGCCTGCACACGGTCTGCCAGGAGGCCGGCTGCCCCAACATCTACGAGTGTTGGGAGGACCGGGAGGCGACCTTCCTCATCGGCGGGGATCAGTGCACCCGCCGCTGCGACTTCTGCCAGATCGACACCGGGCGGCCGGCGGAGTTCGACGCCGACGAACCGCGCCGGGTGGCCGAGTCGGTGGTCACGATGGGGCTGCGGTACGCGACGGTCACCGGCGTGGCCCGCGACGACCTGCCCGACGGCGGTGCCTGGCTCTACGCCGAGACGGTCCGCCAGATCCACGCTCTGCTGCCCGGATGCGGGGTCGAGCTGCTCATCCCCGACTTCAACGCCGACCCGGCCCAGCTCGGCGAGGTGTTCGGGGCGCGGCCGGAGGTGCTCGCGCACAACGTCGAGACGGTACCGCGGATCTTCAAGCGGATCCGGCCGGCGTTCCGGTACGAGCGCTCCCTCGACGTGCTGCGCCAGGCCCGGGCCGCCGGGCTGGTGACCAAGTCCAACCTGATCCTCGGCCTCGGCGAGGAGCGCGACGAGGTCCTCCAGGCGCTGCGCGACCTGCGCGACGCGGGGTGCGAGCTGGTGACGATCACGCAGTACCTGCGCCCGACCCCGCGGCACCACCCGGTGGAGCGCTGGGTGCGCCCCGAGGAGTTCGTGGAGCTGCGCGAGCAGGCCGAGGCGATGGGCTTCGCCGGGGTGCTGAGCGGTCCGCTGGTCCGCTCCTCGTACCGGGCCGGCCGGCTCTACGCCCAGGCGATCGCGGCCCGCGCCGCGCACTGAGGCCGCGCGGACGCGCCGAGCGCCCCGGGCGCCCCGGCCCGTGCGGGGCATAGACTCGCGGCATGGCGAAGGCAGCAGGGCCGGAGAAGGTCTCGTTCCGCGCGCGACTCCGGCAGATCGGCATGGTGTTCTCGTTCACCGCCAAGCGCGACAAGCTGTTCATACCGCTCGTGGCCGTCGCCGTCCTGCTGCCGCTGCTCGCGGGCACCCTCATGGTCACGTTCGGCGGCACCTGGATCTGGCTGCCGGTCGGCCTGATGGCCGCGCTCGCCGCCGCGATGGGCGTGCTCAGCGTCCGGTCCAACAAGGCGATGATGAAGGAGGCGGAGAACCAGCCCGGGGCCGCCGCCTCGATCATCGAGAACATGCGCGGCGACTGGCGGGTCACCCCCGGCCTCGCGTCGACCACCCAGCTCGACTTCGTGCACCTGATCATCGGCAAGCCCGGGGTGATCCTGCTCGGCGAGGGCAACCCCGGGCGGGTACGCGGTCTGCTCGGGCAGGAGAAGCGGCGGCTGTCCAAGGTGATCGGCTCGGCGGAGCTGCGGGACTTCATCGTCGGGCACGACGAGGGCCAGGTACCCATGGCCAAGCTGCGCGTGACGCTGATGAAGCTGCCCCGCACCCTGACCGGCAAGGAGGTCAACGCGCTGGACCTGCGGCTGAAAGCGCTGTCGGCCCGGCCACAGATGCCCAAGGGCGCGATCCCGAAGAACATGCGCCCCCCGAAGGGCGCCTTCCGCGCCATGCGCGGCCGCTAACCGCCGCCGAGGGACAGGACCACCGAGCCGACCGCGCGGTCGTGCAGGCCGCGGCCGTCCTTCATGATCAGCGCTGGTACCACCAGGCAGAGCAGCGCCCCGCGTAAAGCCGCCCGGACCAGCCCGAGCCGGCCGCCGTCGGCCATCGACACGCACCGGATCCGGACCATCCACATGCCCGGGGTCTGCCCGAACAGGCCGATGAAGAAGCCGTACTCGGCGATCAGCACCACTGGCGCGGCCCAGGCGTCGCGCCGCGGATCGGCGAACAGGCCGGCCGCGAGCAGGCACAGCACCCAGTCGACGAACAGGCCGCCGAAGCGACGCCCCAGGCTCGCGGGCGCGCCGGCGGCTGCCGGATCCGGCGACGAGGTCGTACTCTGTGCCACGGGTACCGAGCGTAGCCGGCTACCCGGACCCGGCCCGAGGTGGGCCGCCATGGACGTAACACGGCGGAAACAATTGAGACACGCTCGGGCAATGCCATGGTCATAGCGTCGCGGCCAACTATCCAGCATCGACGCTGACCCCCACCTGTGGATCACCAGGAGGACGTGTTGTTCGCCAATTCCGAGGAATTCCTTCGGTACCTCTCCGACGAGGGTGTGAAGTTCGTCGATGTGCGCTTCTGTGACCTGCTCGGCGTCATGCAGCACTTCGCCGTGCCGGTGGAATCGTTCGACGAGCAGGTGTTCTCCGACGGCCTCGCCTTCGACGGCTCGTCCATCCGCGGCTTCCAGCAGATCCACGAGTCGGACATGCTGCTGTTGCCCGACGTCACCAGCGCCTTCCTCGACCCCTTCCGCGCGGTCAAGACGATCGCGCTGAACTTCTTCATCCACGACCCGTTCACGCGGGAGGCCTACACCCGGGACCCGCGCAACGTCGCCAAGAAGGCCGAGGCGTTCCTGGCCGCCAGCGGCATCGCGGACACCGCCTACTTCGGCCCCGAGGCGGAGTTCTACATCTTCGACTCGATCCGCCACGAGACAGCCACCAACAAGGCCTACTACTACATCGACTCGATCGAGGGCTGGTGGAACACCGGCGCCGAGGAGGCCGGCGGCAACCGCGGGTACAAGACGCCGTACAAGGCCGGGTACTTCCCGGTGCCGCCGCTGGACCACTACACCGACCTGCGCGCCGAGATGGTGACCAACCTGATCAACGCGGGCTTCAGCGTGGAGAAGCTGCACCACGAGGTGGGCACCGCCGGGCAGGCCGAGATCAACTACAAGTTCTCCACCCTGCTGCACGCCGGCGACCAGCTCCAGCTCTACAAGTACATGCTCAAGAACACCGCGTGGGCCAACGGCAAGACGGTCACGTTCATGCCCAAGCCGCTGTTCGGTGACAACGGCTCCGGCATGCACACCCACCAGAGCCTGTGGGCCAACGGCGAGCCGCTGTTCTACGACGAGACCGGCTACGCCGGGCTGTCCGACACCGCTCGCTGGTACATCGGCGGTCTGCTCAAGCACGCCTCGAGCATCTGCGCGTTCACCAACCCGACGGTCAACTCGTACCGCCGCCTGGTGCCCGGCTTCGAGGCCCCGGTCAACCTGGTCTACTCGCAGCGCAACCGCTCGGCCTGCGCCCGCATCCCGGTCACCGGCGCCAACCCGAAGGCCAAGCGCGTGGAGTTCCGGGTACCGGACCCTTCCTGCAACCCGTACCTGGCCTTCTCGGCGATGCTGATGGCCGGCCTGGACGGCATCAAGAACAAGATCGAGCCGCCGGAGCCGATCGACAAGGACCTCTACGACCTGCCTCCGGACGAGTTCGCCAGCGTCAAGCAGACGCCGGGTTCGCTGCCCGAGGTGCTGGAGGCGCTGGAGGCGGACCACGGGTACCTGATCGAGGGCGGCGTGTTCACCGAGGACCTCATCACCACCTGGGTCGAGTTCAAGCGGGAGAACGAGATCGACCCGATCCGGCTGCGCCCGACCCCGCACGAGTTCGCGATGTACTACGACGTGTGATCCAGTCGTCGAAGCGCCCGCCGGCCGCGTAACGGCGGGCGCTTCGCGTCCGGGGCACCTCCCCGGACAAAGCCCGTCAGCCGGCCGTTCCGGGAGTCGGGGCACAGGTCAATCCTGACGTCTCCAGGCCTTCGGCCAGTCGGGTCGCGACGGCGGGCCAGGTCAGATCGCCACCGATGGTGCGGGCGATCGCGCCGCACCGCTCCAGGGCGGCGGTGTCCGTCAGAAGATCGTCGAGGGTCGCCGCGAGGGCGGCCGGATCGCTGGACGGGACCAGCCGGCCCGCGCCGGTGGCGAGAAACTCCTCCGCGTACTGGTACGCGGTGGAGACCACCGGTCGTCCGCACGCCAGGGCGAAGGTGAGGACGCCAGAGGACGTCTGTTCGACCGACCGGTACGGCGTGACCATGATCGTGGTACGGCGCAGCAGTGCGCCGATCTCCTGGGTGCTGAGGTAGTCGTCGAGGAACCGCACGTGTTCGGTCAGGCCGAGTCGCTGTATCTGGTCGGCGAGCTGCGACCGGTAGGCCTCGCCGTACCTGCGGACGATCTCCGGGTGGGTCCGGCCGGCGATCACGTAGCGGAGCGTGGGATGGCGGTCGATCAGTCGGGCCACCGCGTCGATCGCCACCTCCAGGCCCTTGGGGGCGGCGAGGAGTCCGAACGTGCTGAGCACCGGACCGTGGGAGTCGAGCTCGGCCAGGTCGCGGCGAAGCGGCTCCGGGTCGGCGCTCAGGAGTTCCGGCGGCGCGCCGTGCGGTACGACTAGAATCCGATCGGGAGCGACGATATCCAGATCCTCCACGATGCGCCGGGCGCGCTCGGTGAAGACGGTGACCAGCGCGGCATCCGCACACATCTCGCCCAGGAGCGTGCGATGCGCCTCGGTGGAGCGGGAGGGCACGGTGTGCAGGGTCACCGCGTACCGGAGGTCGCGGGCCGACGCGGCCTGTGCGAGTGCGATGAGGTTCTCGCTGTGCCGGTAGTTGTCGCCGGACCTGCCGTACTCCCGGCCGTACTCGTGCTGGATGAGCACCACGGGCGTGCCCTGGTCGGCCACGACGCCGGCAGCGCGCACGTAGCTCGCCCGGTCCACGGGTTCCACGACGGTGACGACCTCGTCCCCGTACGACAGGCCGTCCCAGTCGACGGCCACGATGTCGACCTCCCAGTCGGGGCGGACCGCGCACAGCGCGGCCCGCAGGTCTGCGGTGTAGGACGCGATCCCGCACATGCGAGGGGGGTACGTCGAGACCACGGCGAGGCGCGGTGCGGGCATGCTTGGGTCCATCGTCAACGCCCTTCCTGGTACGTGGTGGTGGCGACGCCGATCGTGGACTCCGGCGTCGAGAAGTACAGCAGCCAGGCGTCCTCCCGGTTGACCAGACCCGTGGCGGTCAGGTCCGGGGCGGCCAGGAGCGGCACCGGAGAGCGGCGCAGCACCCGGGTCGGGTCGGTCGCCGAGATCAGCGCCTGGCCGACCGCGCGGCGTCGCTTCCCGTCGGTCCCGTTGTAGACGAGCACGATGCCTTCGGGCAGCCGGACCGGAGGTGGTCCGGGCTCGACCGCCGAGGAGTCGAACCGGTCGGCGCGCGGTGCCAGTACCGGACGCCGAACGACGCGCCATTCCCGCAGGGTCGGATCCTCGCTCCAGGCAGCCCAGACGTGGGTGGTTCCGAAGTACATCCACCACTGCCCGTCGACGGGTTCGGGCAGCAGCACCGCACACCCGCTGCGCGCCGGCTCGTGCTCGCCGGCCAGGACCAGCGGGCCGATCTTCGTCCAGTCCCGTGGATCGCGGGCGTACGCGGCAGCGACCCGACGGGTGGCACCGTCGTCGGCGGTGTAGGTGAGCACCAGCCGGTCCCGAATGGGAGATATCCGAGGCTCCGCGAGTCCGTGCCGCTCCCAGGGCTCGGTAGGCGTGAACACGGGTTCGTCAGGGCGCGTGAAACGGATCCCGTCCCCGCTGCGCGCCAGCCCGATCACCGACCTGGTGACCGCGCCGGGCCCGGGACCGATGGCCTCGTACAGGAGAGTCACCCCGCTGGCCTCGCCGACCGCGGCGGGGTTGCGGAGGCCGAGGGACTCCCAGCCGTCTCCGCGCGGCACGAGGACGGGGCTGCGTGCGTCGGGCGTGAACCGGCTGAAGCCCCACAGCATGGCGTAGTCGGCCCACTGGCTGCGCTCGGGCCGGAAGTCCGCACGCCACCTGTCGAATGCCTCGGCACCATAGGCCTCGCGGATCCGACCGAGCGCCAGGGTGGTCCACGCCACGCCATCGGCATCGATCTCCATGAACAGCAGCTCGGCGAGGATGAGTACGTCCGCCGCCTCCAGGTGCCGGTCCCGCGTGAGGTAGAACTCGCCGAGCAGTCTCAGGAACTCGGCGACGTTCTCCGGGCTGGCCAGTACGTCGGACTCCAGGCGTAGGCCCTGCTTGAACTCCGCCAGCCCCTCGGGTTCGAGGCCGGCATAGAAGCAGGCGATCCCGAGCTTGCCCCGGCTCGGCGCCTCCCAGTACACGTCGTTCCGTTCCGTCGCCATGCGGAGGGCGACGCGGTAGCTGTCGACCGCCTCGAGCCACCGCCCCTGGGCGGCCAGCAGACCGGCGCGGACGAGCGCGGCGTCGTGTGACCAGTCGCCCCAGTCGCCACCCGCACCGTCGATCGCGGTGGCCGCGTCGAGGGCCTCCTGGGCCACCTCCCAGGCACCGGCCGCGACGGCCTGCCCGGCAATGGTGAAGAGGGCGGTGATCAAGAGGTGGGTGTGCAGCTCGCCGATTGGCGACGGCGCATGTCGCGCGACAATCTCGGTCAGCTGCCTGGCCGACTGCTGGGCAAGCTCGTAACGGCCCCGGTCCGGGTTGGTCGCGGCGATGATCCCGGCCCGGAAGAACAACGCGTGAGCCTGGGCCACCGAGCCCGCGGGGGCCTGCGCCTGCGCCCGGCGTACCGCGTCGAACGCCGCCACCGGACGGTGCACGGCCTGGAATGCCTCAGCCACCACCATGGTGCTCTGGGCCGCCACGTCGGGGTCGGCATCGGCTGTCCACCGGTTGACCCGCTCGGCCAGCAGCAGTCCGCGTTCGCGTACCGAGACGTCGTGGTAACTGAACCAGACCGCGCGGTGCGCGGCGGAGACCGCGCAGTCCAGACGCCCGGCGCCCTGCCAGTGCCGGGCCAGCCGCTCCCAGAGGGAGAAGTCCGCTCGATCGCCGTGCGCCTCCAGGTGTTCGGCACAGCGACGATGGAGGTAGGCGTAGTCGAAGCGATCCGCCCGAAGGTTGCGCAGGAGCAGGTCGGGGAGCAGGTCATAGGTGAAGCGGTACCGCCCCCTCAAGTCACGTTCGGCGGACGCCAACAGCTCCCGGCGTTGTACCAGCTCACGCAATGCCTCCCGCACCACCGGCTCCGGCGCGTCGGCCACGGCGAACAGGTCGGCCGGTTCGACCGGTTCCCCGAGGACAGCGCACACCTCCAACACCCGGCGTTCGGCCGGCGTCAGGTCGTCGAGCAACTCGCTCAGCACCGCTTCGACCGATTCGGGCAGGCCTTCGTCAGACTGTTCCACCATCTCGATCGCCTCCCGGATGGCGGGCTCGTTCCAATTACTCGGCTCGGGAAAGCCATGATGGCTCAGGCTTCGAACCAACTCGGCGACGAACAGCGGATTGCCATCGGTGCGGCTGCACAACCATGCGCTCAGCACGGCGGGCGGCTGGACCCCGGTGACCTGCCGGATGATCTCGGCGGCCTGCTCCACGTCGAGCCGCGCCACGCCGACCACCGTCGTCGGTACGTATCGCATCAGCGACCGCACGGTTCGGCCGATCGGGCGACCATCGCCGCGTCCCGTCGCGCGATACGCCACCACGACAAGAATCCTGGTCTTGGCGTCCTGCACCGCCCGCCCGACGTCGAACAGAAGCCCAGCGGTGTTCTCGTCAGCCCAATGCAGGTCGTCGAGCAGGAGCACAACCGGTCGATCGTCGGCGAGTTCGAGGATCAACTCGATGAGCTGGTCGGCCAGCGGCCGGGTGGCCGGTTGCCCACCGCGGCGGGCGGTGTCGACGGTGATCGCCAGTGCCTTGAGGAGGCTGCCGATGGCTGGCACCGCACCCAGCCACTCCGGCGCAACGGCGAGCATCACATCGGCAGTCCGCCGGACAGCGGCGCGACCGCGGCGTTGTTCGTTGTCGAGCAGGGAGCGCAGCGCCCACCGAACCGTCGCGTAATCCTCGCCGGCGTGGCCCGCGGTGCCGTAGCCGACCCTTGGCCGGTCCCGGGCGTTCCCGGCGAGCAGCTCGCCCATGAACGTCTTCAACAGCGTCGTCTTACCGATGCCAGCCGGCCCCGTCAGCGCGACGACACGGGGCGCGTCGCCAGCCCGGACGCGGGCCAGCTCCGCCCGGAGCGTGTCGAGCTCGGGCCGCGCGAGTGTCGAGGTCTCCGCCTTCGTCTCACTCACTCCCGCATGCTGTCACAGTACGAGTACGCTACGTCAGTCGTCGGTGAGTCGAATCTGCGGCGGGTCGCAGAAGTGGCGGGTCGCAGAAGTGGCGGGTGGCGGATAAACATGGTGACCGAACGCGCACTACGACTCTACACACGGTACGCGCCTATCACTCTGGGCAAGAGGTACATCGTGCGGCGCGCGATCCATGCCTCCCGAAAGTCGCCGGCGACACGGATAGTGGTCACGAAGCGGGGGGTACGACTGCTGGTCGAGACCGACGACCTCATTCAGGGATACATATATCTGTTCGGCGTCTGGGAACCGAACATCACGGACTGGATCAGGAGAACATTGCTGCCCGGCGACACGTTCGTCGACGTCGGATCCAACATCGGATACTACTCCACCCTGGCCGCGCGGCTCGTCGGCAGCGCGGGTTCCGTCGTCGCCATCGACGCCTCCAGCCATTTCTCCGCGGTGCTTCAACGCAACGCGGAGCTCAACGCGTGTACCAACGTTCGCGTGGTCAACGTTGCGGCGTCCGACCGCAGCCAGACCGGCCTGCCCTTCTACCAGCCCGACCCGCACAACCGCGGGCACACCACCGGCGTGCGCGCCGGACGGCACCTGCCGGCGCTGTTCACGGCCGCCGTGGCGACACTGCCGGAAATCCTCACCCGGCGGGAACTCGAGCAGGCCCGGATTATCAAGATCGATGTGGAGGGAATGGAGTTCGCCACCCTCCTGGGCATGACCCCGGAATTCTCCAGGACGCGTCCGGACCTCGAACTCGTCGTCGAAATCAGTCCCGATCTCCTCGTGGCCCAGGGATATTCGGCGGAGAGCCTCATCGAGCTTCTCGCCCGGTACGGCTTCAATGTCTATCGCATCATGAACGACTATGCGGCATCGAGTTACCTCGACAAATCGCCACCCTCGCCACCCATGCGCTGGACCGGAGCCGTAACCGAACTCGGTGATTTCGTCTTTTCGAGGGCGGACGCGGAATCACTCTAGCGACAGCCGAACCTGCTGTTCGGCGTCGTCCGCCTGCTCGGCGGGCCGGTCGGGGACCCGGCCGCGTTCCGCGAGTACACGGTGGCGAACTGGCCGGCGCTGCTGCGCCTGCAGCTGTGGCGCACCGGGCAGCTCCTGCCGATGCGCTGGACGACGCGGCCGTCCGCGCCGCCACCATCGACGCGCCGGTCCTGCGGCCTTAGCCCCGCGCGTCGCGCGCCGGGAGCTCGCCGAGCTTGTCGACCTCCCGGGTGAGCGCCTCCAGCGCCGCCTTCAGCTGGACCTCGGTGACCTGGGCGAAGGTGCGCAGCCACGCGATCCGCCGCTCCAGGTGCTCCTGCTCGTCGGTGGTGGCGTGCACCCGCAGCTGGTAGCTCTCCGCCGCCTCGGCCGCCTGCGCGGCACGCACCCGCGCCTGGTACATGATCTCCTCGTACCGCTGCCGCGCGGTCGCGACCAACTGCTTGGCGTACTCCTCGGCCTGGGCGATCTGCGCGTCGGCGGTCTGCTGAGCCTGGGACATCACCGCGACCGCCTGCGCGCTCGGGGCGGGCCGGCTGGACCGGGCCTCGACGTCGACACCGGCCTCGCGGTAGTAGTTGCGCAGCCGCTCGACCTCGGCGCGCAGCCGGCTCATCTCCGTGTCGGCGTTGCCGATGTCCTCGGCGACCCGGCTGAGGAAGCGCCGGACCTCGTCCTCGTTGTAGCCGCGCCGGCCGAGCGGGGCGCGGCTGAAGTCGACGGTGCGCAGCCGTTCGGCAGTGAGCGGCGTCAGCCGCCGGTTGCCGGGCGCGTGCCCACCATTGGTTTGCCCGGTCACCCCAGACCGCCTCCCTCGCTGGTGCCGAATTCCTCCACCCGCAGGGCGGCCGGATCCACGCCCGCCCCCACCAGACCTTCGGTCGTCGCGGCTACCATCTCCGGCGAGCCGCACACGTACACCAGATGGTTGTGCCAGTGACCATTCTTGAGCGCGACGTCGACCACCGTCCCGCGCTCGCCGGCGTATCCCGGATCCTCGGAGACGGCCGGTACCACGGTCAGCCACGGGTACGCCTGGTCGAGGCGGGACAGCATCGGCAGGTCGTACAGGTCGTCGGCGGTGCGCCCGCCGGCGAACAGGGTCACCCGCCGGTCGCCACCGTCGTAGGCCACCTGCTCGACGAGCGCACGCAGCGGGGCGAGCCCGGTGCCGCCGGCCAGCAGTACCAGGTCGCGCGGATCCCGCCGGTCCAGCACGAGCCGGTTGCCGATCGGCGCGCCCAGCCGTAGCACGTCGCCCGGACGGGTGGACTGCACGAGCACGGAACTCACCTGACCGCCGTCGACCAGCCGCACGTGCAGCTCGATCGTGCCGTTGTCCCGCGGGAAGTTGGCCGGCGAGTAGTAGCGCCACACCCGGGGGCGCAACGCGCACTCCACGGCCATGCTCTGGCCCGGGAGGTAGTCCAGGCGGGCGTGCGGGCGCAGCTGCAGCACCGCGATGTCGATGCTGCGGCGCTCGTGCGCGATGATCTCCGCGTCCCACCACGGCGGGCTGGTGCGCGCCCCCTCCTCCGCGGCCTGGGACATGACCTGCGCGATGAGGCCGTAGGCGGCCTGCCAGTCGGCGGCCAGCTCGGGCGTCCAGTCGCCCTCCAGGAAGTGTTCCAGCGTGGCCAGCAGCGCCTCCCCCACGGCCGGATAGTGGTCGACGACGACGCCGAACTTGCGATGGTCGCGGCCGAGCTGTTGCAGGAACGCGGTCAGCTGCGGGACGTCATCGACGTGCGACACGATGTGCCCGAGCGCGGTGACCAACCGGTCCCGCTGCCGCGCCATCGACGCGGGGAACATCTGCCGTACCTCGGGAAACGCGATGAACAGGTAGGAGTAGAAGTACATCGGCACCTGGTCGCCGTGCGCGGCAACCTTGGCGAAGCTGTTCTTGAGCGCGGCGGTGTCCACGGTCTACGAACCGCCGGCAGACTCGTCGGCTAACGCCTGCATGTCGTTGCCCATCGTCGCGTCGCGTCTCCCCTCCGGCCGGGCGCCGTCACGGAACGCCGACGGGTGGCCGCATGGCGTCAATCAGCCGTTCCGCCGGTTCCCCCGCCCCGAGTGTTCGTCTTGACCCGCCCAGATAGTAGGGGAAAGCGCGCTTCTCGCGTACCCCCCGATTCCAAATCGGGGGTACGCGGGTACCGACCGGCTACAGATCCGCCACCGCTCCGGCGAGCCGGATGAGCAACCGCGCGGTCGTGCCGGGCCGGCCGTGACCCCGGGTGAGCCCGTCATACGTGGGAAACGCGGTCACCTGGGCGAGCAGCCGGGTCGCGTCCACGGTGGACACCCCGGGCCGCAACCGGCCGGCGGCAGTGAGACGCGCCACTACCGCAGCCCACTGGCGGGCCCGGCCGGCCTCCCGCTCCGCCACGGCCGCACCGGTCTCCGGGTCGATCGCGGCGAGCCCGGTGAGATGGCGGAACACGACGCGGTCGGCGGACCAGAACGCGCACGACGCCTCGATGAGCGCGCGGGCGGCCGCCGCCGGGTCGTCGTGGACGGACGCCTCGTGCAGCCGGTCCACGCCGGCCCGCTCGGCGGTCGCGTCCAGGAGCGCGGCCAGCAGCGCCGGCTTGGTGCCGAACTGGTTGTAGACGGTCTTGCGAGTGACCCCGGCGGCGGCGGCCACAGCGTCCAGGCTCAGGCTCTGCAACCCTTGCGCGGCAACGAGTTCCCGGGCCGCGTCCACGATCCGCACCCGCCGCCGGGCGGCCGCCTCGGCCCGGTTCCGCTGCTCGTACGCCCTTGACACGCCCCTGATTCTATTACACGATCTGGGTAACGAAAGCGACGGGGGTGAGTGGAGTGTGGGAACGGCTCATGCAGCGCGTGGTCGGCAGCCCGGAGGTCGGCACGATCGACCCGGCCGGGCTGGCCGACCTCCTCCAGCACGGCCGGGTGGTCGTGGTGGACAACAACCCGGAGGCGCGGTGGGCGGTCGGGCACGTGCCCGGCGCGGTCAACCTCGACCCGGCCGACTACCAGCGCGAAGACCTCGGCGCGGATAGCGACGACACGCCGCTCGTCTTCTACTGCAAGGGTCCCGGCTGCGGCGCCTCGCACTACGCCGCGAAACGGGCGGTGCGGATGGGCTTTCGCGACGTGCGGGTGATGCCGGGTGGGATCGCCGCCTGGCGCCAGGCCGGCTACGCCGTCGAGCGGGCCCGCCCTGAGGACAGCGCGCGGCTGCGCTGACCGACAGTGTGGCCGCGCCACGCCCCGGCGCTCGCTCACAGGCCGAAGAGGCGCTCGAAGACCTGGCGGGCGCGGCGGGCGGTACGCAGGTAGTCGTCGACGAACGCGCCGGCCTCGGGGGCGTGCAGGATCTGCACGACGCCGGCCAGTTCCGGGCCGTGCCGGGGCAGCTCGTCGGCGGGCCGGCCGCGTACCAGCATCAGCGCGTTGCGGACCCGGCTGGCCAGGCTCCACGCCGCCGACAGCGCCAGCGCGTCGGCGCCGTCGACAAACTCGGCCCGGCGCGCCGCCTCCAGCGCCGCGAGGGTACGGGTGGTGCGCAGCTCCGGTACTCCGTGGCCGTAGCGCAGCTGTAGCAGCTGCACGGTCCACTCGATGTCGGCCAGGCCGCCCCGGCCCAGCTTGGCGTGCAGGGCCGGGTCGGCGCCACGGGGCAGGCGTTCGCTGTCCACCCGGGCCTTGATGCGCCGGATCTCGGTGACCTGTTCGCGGGTCAGCCCGCCGGCCGGGTACCGGACCCGGTCGGCCAGCTCCAGGAACCGGTCCCCGAGCGCCCGGTCCCCGGCGACGTAGCGCGCCCGCAGCAACGCCTGTGCCTCCCACACCTGCGACCAGCGCTCGTAGTACTGGGCGTAGGCGGCGAAGCTGCGCACCAGCGGACCCTGCCGGCCCTCGGGGCGCAGGTCGGCGTCCACGCCCAGCGGCGGGTCGGGCGCCGGCGCGGACAGCAGCCGGCGCAGCCCCTCGGCCACCTCGTGGGCGCGCCCCCGCGCGTCCTCGGCGGAGTCGTAGACGAACAGCACGTCGGCGTCGGAGGAGTAGCTCACCTCGTACCCGCCGAGCCGGCCCATGCCGATGATGGTGAACGGCAGCCCGGCGCGATTGGTGACGGCCAGCGCGGCGGCCAGGGTGGCGTCGGTGACGGCGGCCAGCGCCCCGCCGACGGTGGGCAGGTCGGCCACGCCGAGCAGGTCCGCGCACGCGATGCGGAAGAGTTCCCGGCGGCGCAACGCGCGGACCGCGGCGATCGCGGCGGCCGGCTCGGCGTGCCGGGCGGCCGCCGCCGCGAAACCGTCGCGCAGCACCTCGGCCGGGCGCGGCACCAGTTCGGCGTCGTCGGCCAGCAGGCGCAACGCCTCCGGGTCCCGGGCGAGCAGGTCGGTGACGTACCGGGAGAGCCCGAGCAGCCGGGCCAGCCGCAGCGCCACCGGCCCCTCGTCGCGCAGCAGCCGCAGGTACCACGGGGTGGTGCCGAGTTTCTCGGAGACCCGCCGGTAGGCCAGCAGCCCCAGATCGGGCTCGGGCGCGTCGGCGAACTGGGACAGCAGCGCGGGCAGCAACTGGCGCTGGATCGCCGCGGTGCGGGACACCCCGCCGGTCAACGCCTCGATGTGCCGCAGCGCCCCGGCCGGGTCGGCGTAGCCCAGCGCCTCCAGGCGCAGCCGCGCCGCGTCGGGGGTCAGCCGCAGCTCCTCCTCGGGTACCCGGGCGACCGCGTCGAGCAGCGGGCGGTACAGCAGCTTGGCGTGCAACCGGCGGACCTCGGTCGCGACGGTGAGCCAGTCGGCGCGGAAGGCGGCCACGGCGTCGCGCCCGGCGCCGGCGCGGTAGCCCAGCGCGTGCGCGAGCCAGCGCTGCCCCTCGGCGTCGGCCGGGACCAGGTGCGTGCGGCGCAGCTTCTGCAACTGCAGCCGGTGCTCGATCGTGCGCAGGAACCGGTACGCCCGGTCGAGGGACTCCGCCATCGCGCGTCCCACGTATCCACCATGTGAGAGTGCCCGTAGCGCGTCCAATGTGGACGGTGAACGCAGCGTCTCGTCGGCCCGGCCGTGCACCAGTTGCAGTAGCTGCACGGCGAACTCGATGTCGCGCAGGCCGCCCGGCCCGCGCTTGATCTCCCGGTCGCGCTCGGCCTTCGGTACCGCCTCGATGATGCGCTGGCGCATCGCGCGGATGTCGGGTACCGCCTCCGGCCGCTCCGCCGCGTGCCAGATGAGCGGCTGCAGGGCGGCCAGCCACTCGCGTCCCAAATCGAGATCGCCGGCTGCCGGCCGGGCCTTCAGCAACGCCTGGAACTCCCAGGTGCGCGCCCACTTCTGGTAGTACGCCAGGTGGCTGGCGAGCGTGCGGACCAGCGGTCCGTGGCTGCCCTCCGGACGCAGCGCGGCATCGACCGGCCAGGCCACCTGGCCGCAGATCTCGATGAGCCGCGCGGCCACGCGGGCGGCGGCCGGCAGGTCCTCGTCGCGGCGCGCCACGAAGATGACGTCCACATCGGACACGTAGTTCAGCTCGTTGCCGCCGCACTTGCCCATCGCGATGACGGCCAGGCCGGTACCGTCGCCGCCGGCCAGGTCGAGCGCGGCCCCCAGCGTGGCATCGGCCAGTGTGGACAGTGCGGTCATGGTCTGTTCCACGTCGAGCGCGTCGGTCAGGTCGCCGGCCGCGATGCGCAGCAGCGCCCGGCGGTAGGCCATCCGCAGCCGGGCCACCGTCGTGCCCTCGAACCGCAACGCGTAGCCGTCCGGCGGGGTGAGCGTGCGCCATTCCCCCGGGTTGGCCACAAGGTGGTCGCCGAGCGTGTCGGACGCGCCGAGCACGCTCAGCAGCCGGGCCCGCAGGCTCGGGTTGTTCCGCAGGCTGACCAGCAGGCCCCGGGCGTCGGGGTCCTGCTCGGTGAGCCGGTGCAGCTGGCGCAGCGCGAGATCGGGGTCGGCGGTGCGGGCCAGCGCGTCGAGGACGGCCTCGGCGCCCGGATCGGCCGGACCGCCGTTCCAGAGGTACAGCGCCTGTAACAGTGTCTGCGCCCGGCCGGCGTCGGCGAACCGGTACCGGGCCAGCGCCGCCGTGGCGCCGACCGGCCGGGCCATCCCGGGCGGCGGGGTGCTCATCCGTGCGGCTCCCGCACCTGTGGCAGGACCGGCAGCTCCCGGCCCGGGACCGGGGCCAGCTCGCCGCGGGCGATCGCGGCGAACCGGTGCGCGAACGGGCGCCACACCTCTTCCAGATCGGGCATGACCGCGTCGCACGCGTCGATCAGGTCCGCCGGCTGGTACCCCAGCTCGGTGAGCACGCCGGCATTGTCGGCCACCCAGCCGGCGACCATCGGGGTGTCGCACTCGATGTGGAACTGTACGCCCCACGCCCGGGTACCGGCGCGGAACGCCTGGTGCGGGTGGTAGGTCGAGGCGGCCAGCAGGGTGGCCCCCGCGGGCAGCTCGGTGATCTCGTCGTGGTGCCACTGGAGGACGTCCGGGCCCAGCGGTACCGGTGCCCAGAGCGCGTCGCGTTCCGCGGCGTCGCGGCGGGCGACCAGCCGGGGCCCGATCTCCGGCCCGGCGGTGCTGCGTTCGACCGCGCCGCCCAGCGCGACGGCGAGCAGCTGCGCACCCAGGCACACGCCGAGCGTGGCGACCTCGTAACGGACCGCCTTGCGCAGCAACCCTTCCAGCGCCGGGAACCAGGGCGCGCCCGGCGTGCCGTCCGGGCCCGGGTAGGCGTGCTGCACCCCGCCCAGGACGATCACCGCGGCGTACCCGTCCAGCGTGCCCGGCAGCGGATCCCCGGCGTGCGGCCGGCAGACCGCCAGGTCGAGGCGGCCCTCGGTGAGCCAGTCGCCCAGCCGGCGGGCGTCGTCGGTAGGGTCGTTCTCGATCACCAGGGCCCGGTTGCTCGCCATCCTATGAGGCTATCGGGCCGGGCGCGCGATCGGCCGGGGCGGCCGGCCGCCCGGGGCCGCTACGCTGGCTATCCATGCCGGTTCTCCGCCCGCCCGCGTTGCGCCCCGGCGACACCGTCACGCTGGTCTCGCCGTCGGGACCGCCCAGCGCCGAGCGGGTGGCCCGGGGTACCGAGCTGCTGACCGGGTGGGGGCTGTCGGTGCTGGCCGGCGCCGACATCTACGAGCGGCACAGCTTCTACGCCGGCACCGACGCGCAGCGGCTCGCCTCGCTCAACGCCGCCCTGCGCGACCCGGCGGTGCGGGCGGTGATCTGCACCCGGGGCGGGTACGGGGTGCAGCGCATCATCGACGGCCTCGATGTCGCGGCGGTGCGGGCCGACCCGAAGCTCGTGGTCGGCTTCTCCGACATCACCGCGCTGCAACTGGCGCTGTGGTGCCGGGCGCGGCTCGCGAGCGTGCACGGGCCGGGTGCGGCATGGATCGACGACCGTACCCCCGCGGCGTCGGCCGAGTCGTTGCGGGCGGTGCTGATGAGCGACGCGCCGGTCGTGGTACCCGCCGATCCGGCGGCGGAGTCCGGGCCCGTGCGGGTGGCCGGGCCGGCCGTCACGGGCACCCTGCTCGGCGGCAACCTGTGCCTGCTCACCTCGACGATCGGTACCGCGGACTTCCCCGACCTCCACGGCGCGGTGCTGCTGCTGGAGGAGGTGGAGGAGGCGCCGTACAAGGTGGACCGGATGCTCACCCACCTGCGGCGGGCCGGCGTCCTCGCCGGGGTGGCGGGCATCGCCGTCGGGCAGTTCACCCGGTGCGTGGACCTGTGGCCGGTCACCGTCGCCGAGGTGCTCATCGAGCGCCTCACCGACCTCGGGGTACCGGTGCTCGGCGGGTTGCCGGTCGGGCACGGGTACGGACAGTTGACCGTGCCGCTCGGGGTACCGGCGACGCTCGACGTCGCCGCCGGTACCCTCACCGTCGCCCCCGCGGTGCGTCAGGTGTCCTGACCCTCGGGCGGGGTGTAGACACCGAGGCGGTTGCCCGACGGATCCGCCACGTGGGCCCACACCAGCCCGCTGCTGTCCTTCGTGGCCGGGATCAGCACCTGGCCGCCGGCCTCCTCAATGGACACGCAGGTCGCCCCGACGTCCTGCACGACGACGCAGGGCATCGCGTAGTTGGGGACCCGCCCGCCGGTCTCGAGGACCCCGCCCTTGATCGAGTCGGGCGCGGGCGTGGTGATGATGTGGTAAGGCACGTCGGCGGCCTCGTCCGCCGCGAAGGACCAGCCGAACACCGTGCCGTAGAACTCCTTGACGGGCCCCGGGTTGTCGGTGCCGATCTCGAACCAGCCGATCCCGTGCGTCATCCTGGACATTGACCTTCTCCCTTGTTCGTCGGTGACGCGGACCAGCCTCCGGGGTCGTGGCGACAGCGTCCTGTCGGTGTTTTCCGGGCCGCGGGCGGCGCCCGCCTCGACCTGCGGGGCGGCGCTCGGCACGGCGGCGTTCCTGAAGATCCACTGACCCTAGACCAGCTGCGGGGTGCGCGGCTCGTGCGGGATACCCAGCGCGGTGAGGTCGACCGGGCGGGGCGCCACGACCTCGTCGGCGAGCACCGGGTCGACGATCCGGTCGAGCCGGAAGCAGCGCACCGCGTCGCGCAACCGGCACCAGCCGATCAGGTACCAGTGCTCCCGCCCGCCGATGTAGCCCAGCGGCTCGATCTCCCGCCGGCTCGGGACGCCGTGCCGGTCGCGGTAGCCGAAGCGCAGCACCCGCCGGTCGGACAGGGCGCGGGCGACCGCGGCCGGCACCGCGGGCGCGTCCGGCCCGGCGCGCAGCAGCACCACCCGGCCGGCCAGGTCCCGGGCGGCGGCCGCGTCCCGCGCGGGCATGACCGCGACCAGCTTGCGCAGCGCCGACCGGGCGGGCTCGGCGAACGGCGTGCCGCCCAACCCCTCCAGCGCCACCGCGATCGCCACCGCCTCGGCCGGCGTCACGTTGACCGGGGGCAGGGTGTGCGTCTTGTCCAGCGTGTAGCCGCCGCGCCGGCCGGGCTCGGCGTAGATCGGCACGCCGGCCTGCTGGAGCGCGCCGATGTCGCGCTCGACGGTGCGGGAGGACACCTCGAAGCGGGTGGCCAGCCAGTTCGCGCTGCGCGGCCGCGGGCTGGTCGCACGCAGCTCCTCGACCAGGGCGTAGAGCCGGTCGGTACGGTTCATGCCGGCAAGCTACCGCCGGCGTACGACAAGATCACATGATGCCGAGATAGCGCCGGCGCTCGTATGGCGTCACCTCGCGCCGGTACTCCTCCCACTCGGAGCGCTTGTTCCGGAGGAAGAAGTCGAACACGTGCTCGCCGAGGATCTCCGCGACCAGCTCCGAGCCGGACATCACCTCGATCGCCTCGGCGAGGTTCTCCGGTAGCGGCTCGTACCCCATCGCCTTGCGCTCGGCCGGGGACAGGGCCCACACGTCGTCCTCCGCGCCGGGCGGCAGCTCGTACCCCTCCTCGATGCCCTTGAGCCCGGCCCCGAGCAGGACAGCGAAGGACAGGTACGGGTTGCACGCCGAGTCCAGCGAGCGCACCTCCACGCGGGCGGAGTTGGGCTTGCCGAACGCCGGTACCCGCACCAGCGCCGAGCGGTTCAGGTGCCCCCAGCACACGTAGGCCGGCGACTCGGTGATCCGGTCCGGCAGCGCCTGCGGGAACAGCCGCTTGTACGAGTTGACCCACTGGTCGGTGACCGCGGTGTACTCCCGCGCGTGGTGCAGCAGCCCGGCGATGAACGCCCGCCCCACCTTGGACAGCTTCATCGGGTCGCCGGGGTCGTGGAACGCGTTGCGCTCCCCCTCGAACAGCGACAGGTGGGTGTGCATCCCCGAGCCGGGCTGGTCGGTGAACGGCTTGGGCATGAAGCTGGCCTGCACCGCCTGCGACAGCGCCACCTCCTTGACCACGTGCCGGAACGTCATCACGTTGTCGGCGGTGGTCAGCGCGTCGGCGTAGCGCAGATCGATCTCCTGCTGCCCGGGTGCCACCTCATGGTGGCTGAACTCCACCGAGATACCGATCCGCTCCAGCGCCAGCACCGCCTGCCGGCGGAAGTCGCGGGCCACCGCGTGGGTGGTGTGGTCGAAGTACCCGCCGGCGTCGACCGGTGCCGGCAGCGAGCCGTCGGCCGGCAGCGACTCCAGCAGGAAGAACTCGATCTCGGGGTGGGTGTAGAAGGTGAAGCCCTTCTCCGCCGCCCTGGACAGCGCGCGGCGCAGCACGTGCCGGGGGTCGGCCCAGGACGGCGAACCGTCGGGCAGCAGGATGTCGCAGAACATCCGGGCGCTCTCCCCGCTGCCGCCGCCCTCGAACGGGAAGACCTGGAACGTCGTCGGGTCCGGCATGGCCACCATGTCCGACTCGTGCACGCGGGCAAATCCCTCGATCGCCGAGCCGTCGAAGCCGATGCCCTCCTCGAAGGCGGCCTCCAGCTCGGCCGGTGCCACACTGACCGACTTCAGCGTCCCGAGCACGTCGGTGAACCACAGCCGGACGAAGCGGATGTCCCGCTCCTCCAGCGTGCGCAGTACGAACTCCTGCTGACGGTCCACGGCCCCACCCCTTGACAACCCACTCAGGCCAGACAGGCCAGTGTCGCCTGCTCCTGTTAACGCGACGTTACGCCACCCTCCGATCAGGCGTCGGGCCGGTGGGAGGTGGCGGTGGGCGGGCCCGCCGCGGCCGCCGCGGCCGCCCCGCGAGGCGCTCGCCGTGAGGTTGCGCACAACCCTCGCCAGGCCGGTCTCGGTTACCGGCCGGCCGCGACGCCGAGTGAGAATGGAGGTATGCCGACCTTGCGCATCGCCCTCGCCCAGGTGGACTCGACCGTAGGTGACCTGCCCGGCAACGCGGACGCGGTCCGCCTGTGGACCCGGCGCGCGGCGGCCGAGGGCGCCCACCTGGTGGCGTTCCCCGAGATGATGCTCACCGGGTACCCGGTGGAGGACCTGGTCTTCCGCGAGTCCTTCGTGGCCGCCTCCCGCGACGTCCTGCGCCGGTTGGCCGCCGACCTCGCGGCCGACGGGCTCGGCGAGATCGCGGTCGTCGTCGGGTACCTCGACGCGGACGGCCCGGCCCGCCTCGACGCGGACGCCGCCCCGGACCGGGGCCCGCGCGACGCGCTCGCGCTGCTGCACGGCGGCCGGATCGTCACCACCTACTTCAAGCACCACCTGCCCAACTACGGCGTGTTCGACGAGGACCGGTACTTCGTGCCGGGCGGCACCCTGCGGGTGGTGCGCATCGGCGGGGCCGACGTGGCGCTGACCGTGTGCGAGGACATCTGGCAGGCCGGTGGACCGTTCGCGGTGGCCCGCGACGCCGGCGTCGGGCTGGTGGTGAACATCAACGCCTCGCCATACGAGCTGAACAAGGACGATGTGCGCCTGCCGCTCGTGGCCCGCCGGGCCGCGGAGGCGGGGGCCACCGTGGCCTACGTCAACATGATCGGCGGCCAGGACGAGCTGGTGTTCGACGGGGACTCGCTGATCGTGGCGGCCGACGGCACGGTGTTGGCCCGCGCCCCGCAGTTCGCCGAGCACCTGCTGGTGCACGATCTGGACCTGCCGGTCGGGGGCGAGGCCGACGACGAGGTGGACAGCGACGCGCCGGCCGCGCGCGACCCGATGCGGGTGGAGCGGGTGCACGTGTCGGGCTCCGTCCCGCCACCGCCGGGGCCCCGCGCCGGGGGCGGCATCGCCGACCGGGTCTCCGACGAGGCGGAGATCTGGGCCGCGCTGGTGCTCGGCCTGCGCGACTACGTCGCCAAGAACGGCTTCCCCTCGGTCGTGCTCGGGCTCTCCGGCGGCATCGACTCCTCGGTCGTCGCCGCAATCGCGTGCGACGCGCTCGGCCCCGCGCACGTGGTCGGGGTGTCGATGCCCAGCGCGTACTCCTCCGAACACTCCCGCGACGACGCGGCCGACCTAGCCAAGCGGACCGGCCTGGACTACCGGGTCGAGCCGATCCAGCCGATGGTCGACGCGTTCCTGGCCAACCTGTCGCTGTCCGGCCTCGCGGTGGAGAACTTGCAGGCGCGGGTCCGCGGGGTGATCCTCATGGCGCTGTCCAACCAGGAGGGGCACCTGGTCCTCACCACGGGCAACAAGAGCGAGCTGGCCGTGGGGTACTCCACCCTGTACGGCGACTCCGTCGGCGGCTTCAACCCGCTCAAGGACGTTCCCAAGACGATGGTGTACCGGCTGGCGCGGTGGCGCGACGACGACGCGGTCCGGCGCGGTGAGCAGCCGCCGATCCCGGAGAACTCGATCGTCAAGCCGCCCAGCGCCGAGCTGCGCCCGGACCAGCTCGACAGCGACTCGCTGCCGGACTACGCGGTGCTCGACGCGATCCTGCGCGGGTACATCGACGGGGATCTCGGGCGTGACGAGCTGGTCGCCGAGGGACACGACCCGGCGGTCGTCGACCGCGTGCTGCGCATGGTCGACCTCGCGGAGTACAAGCGGCGCCAGGCGGCACCGGGTACCAAGATTTCCATCAAGGCATTCGGGCGCGACCGGCGGCTGCCCATCACCAACCGGTTCCGGGAAACCGCCCGGCCGGAACCGGAGACGGTACCGACGGCCGGCACTGTGACATCCTCCACTGGGCCCTGACCAGGACGCTCCACCGGTGGGACGATCGAGACCTGACCCGGGGACCGCGCGACGCGGCCTCGAGGACCCAAGGAGACATCGATGTCCCAGAGCGTGGTGCCCTCCCTCTACGGCGGACCGGTTACCAAGCGCGTCCGCACCCGCGACCTGATCCTCGCCAAGCAACGCGGCGAACGGTGGGCCATGCTCACCAGCTACGACCAGTACACCGCCGGCCTGTTCGACGCGGCCGGCATCCCCGTCCTGCTGGTCGGCGACTCGGCCGCCAACAACGTGTTCGGCTACGAGACCACCCTCCCGGTCACCGTCGACGAGCTCGTCCCCCTCGTCCGCGCCGTGGTCCGCGCCACCTCGCGCACCCTCGTCGTGGCGGACATGCCGTTCGGCTCCTACGAGGAGGGCCCGACCCAGGCGCTGCGCACCGGGGTGCGGTTCCTCAAGGAGGCCGGCGCGCACGCGGTGAAGCTGGAGGGCGGCCGGCGGGTCGCCGCGCAGATCGCCGCCCTGACCACGGCCGGCATCCCGGTGATGGCCCACGTCGGCTTCACCCCGCAGAGCGAGCACGTGCTCGGCGGCTACCGGGTCCAGGGGCGCGGCGACGCGGCCGAGGACGTGGTGGCCGACGCGCACGCGGTGGCCGAGGCGGGCGCGTTCGCGGTGGTCCTGGAGATGGTGCCGGGCGAGGTGGCCAAGCGGGTCACCCACGACCTCACGATCCCCACCATCGGCATCGGCGCCGGGCCGGACTGCGACGCGCAGGTGCTTGTCTGGCAGGACATGGCCGGGCTGCGCACGGGGAAGGCGCCGCGCTTCGTCAAGCGGTACGCCGACCTGGCCGGGGTACTGACCGACGCGGTGCAGCGCTTCGCCACCGAGGTACGCGACGGCGAGTTCCCGGCCGGCGAGCACACGTTCTAGCCCGCTGCCAACCGCGCGCCGGCGCCGCCGTCAACCGCGGCGTAGCGCCTCGACGTGCTGGCGGGCCAGGAGGGACACGGCCGGCTGGTGGGTCCACACGCCGCCGGCACCGTGCGGGGCGCCGACCACGCCGATCGCGGTCTCGCTCTCATCGCCGACGACGAGGCACAGCCGGCCGGCCGCCCCGGCGGCACCGGGTGCGACGACCGTCACCTCGACGCCGCGTTCGGTGGCGGCGCGCAGGTCGGCATCCAGCTCAGCGGCCTCGGCGTCGTCGAGCACGGCGCGGATGCTGGTCTTGGCGTGCCGGATCGCCCCGCGCAGCGCCTCGACCACGTTGCCCGCGCCGGTGATGGTCCAGGTGAGGTTGGCGTCGGTGTCCATCGCCACGGTCGCCAGCGCGCGGGAGACCTTGTCGACGGTGCGGGTGAGCCGGTCGGAGAAGGTGGTCAGCAGGTCCCGGTACGGCACCGGGGCGTACCGGACCGGGTCGCTCTCGTAGACCCGCACGGCGCCCTTGACGCGCAGCCGTTCCAGGGTCTCGTAGACCTTCGACGTCGGTACCCCCGACTGCTTGCCGACCTCATTGCCGTTCATCGGCGAGCGTTGCAGCAGGGCATAGTAGACGCGCGACTCGTAGGGCGAGAAGCCCAGCTCACTCATGCCCTCGACCACGTTATCCACGCTCACGGCTACCCCTTACTACCCCGGTAGTGTACCCTGTGACTACCACGGTAGTGAGGAGTCTATCCCATGTCTGGACCGATCATCTCCTACGGGCTCGCGCAGGACATCGTCGCCCGGTACGCCAAGTCCGGGTACCCCGACGCCCCGGTCGTCCCCGAGCCCCCGCCGCGCCTGCGCCGTACCCGGCTGCGCACGGCACGCGTACTGGCCTGGGCCGCCCGGCAGGCCAGCGGCCTGGCCGAGCGGCTGGCGCCGGTCGAGCCGGGATGCGTGGCTACAGATCGGTGACGCGGATGCCGGCGTGGGCCTTGTAGCGCTTGTTGATGGCGATGAGGTTGGCGGTCAGCGCCTCGACCTGACCGGCGTTGCGCAGCCGGCCGGCGTAGAGGCCGCGCATGTTGGGGATGCGGCACGCCAGCGCCTGCACCTGGGCGACCGCCTCGCGGTCCTCGCCGAGCACGAGCACGTCGAGGTCGATCCGCTCGACGTCGGGATCGGCCAGCAGCGCCGCGCTGACGTGGTGGAAGGCGGCGCAGACGCGGGACTCGGGCAGCAGCGCCGCGGCCTGCTCGGCGGCGCTGCCCTCCGGGACCGGTAACGGGTACGGTCCGAGCTTGTCGAAGCCGAGCGGGTTGACGCAGTCGACGACGATTTTGCCGGCGAGCGGCTGCGCCAGGGCGGCCACGAGCTCGGCGTGGCCGGCCCAGGGCACCGCGATGATGACCAGATCGGCCCCGGCGGCATACCCGTTGTCGCCGCCGGTCACCGTGTCGGGCCCGACGCCAGGCAGCGCGGACAGCTCCGTGGCGGCGGCCGCACCGCGCACCGCCGCGCGCGAGCCGATGCGCACCTGATGCCCGGCCCGCGCCAGCCGGTAGGCCAGACCGTGGCCCTGGTCGCCGGTGCCGCCGAGGATGCCCACGGACAGGCCGCTGACGTCGGGCAGGCTATTCAGATCCAGGACCACCGCTTCATCCTAGACGTCGATCCCATCCGGTCAGACTTTCTCGAACAGCACACGGCGCTGCTTGGGGTCGGCGACGGTCAAGCGCGCGCGGATGCGGGTACCCGCGGCGAGCCCGGCGCCCGCACAGCGGGCCCGCACCGCCGGGTCGTCGAGGGCCACGACGGCCCGGTCTTCCTCGACATCGAGGACCGCGGCCGGAAACTCCTCGCCCACCCGGTGCTCGAGGAGCACCGCCTCGGTGAGGTCGATGGCGGCGCGGGTCGCGGTGCCGGCGCGCTGGCCGCTCGCGGCCATCACCTCGGGCAGCTTCGGCAGTGCGGCACGCGCCCAGTCCGGCACCGGCGTACCGGCGACCAGCGCCAGGCACACCTCCGTGGCGTACCGGTCGGCGAGCCGGCGCAGCGGCGCGGTCACGTGCGCGTAGGGCGCCGCGACGGCGGCCTGCTCGGGATGCTCCGGCACCGACCCGTCGAACGCGGTGTACCCGGCTCCGCGCATCAGCTCGGCGGCGTGGTCCAGAAACGCCGCGCCGCGCGGGTCGGCGGGGTCGACCGACGCGATGACCCGCCCCGCGCCGGCGCCGTCGGGCCAGGCGATGCGCAACGCCTCGGCCGCGGCGCGCAGGCTCGCGAGTGCGCCGGGCGGGGGCGGCGGCATGGTGCGCAGCAGCCCGACCTTCCCGTCTAGCATGATGCGCCCGGCCGCCATGCCGGTGAGGAGGGAGATCTGCGCGTTGAAGTTCTCCACCGGATGCGGGGGGCGCAACACGAGACGCCAGCCGCCGCCGGTGGGCTCGATCTCCTGTTCGGGGATCGGTGGGTTGACGGCGCCGCGGACGAGGCCGCGCTCGACGAGCAGCGCACCGATCTCGGGCAACAGCGCGATCGGCTCGGGCAGGGTACCGCGGCCTGCGTCGGCCTGCACGCCGGCGTAGTTGAGCTTCGCGCGGCTGCGGACGGCGGCGCGCGTCACGTCGACCGCGACGGTGTCGCCGGTGGCGTCGAGGTCGATCGTCCACACCACGGCGGCGCGTATCTGGTCGGGCAGCAGGCTCGCGGCGCCCTCGGAGAGCGTGCGGGGATGCAGCGGCACGTTGCCGTCGGGCAGGTACACCGTCTCGCCCCGGCGCCACGTCTCGTCGGCGAGCGCACCCCGCGCCGGGACGTACGCGGCGACGTCGGCGATCGCGTAGTGCACGCGATACCCGCCGCCGGGGCGGCGCGCCAGGCACATCGCCTGGTCCAAATCCATCGACGTCGGTGGATCAATGGTGACGAGCGTGAGCGCGGTGTGGTCGGTACCGGGCAGCGGCGGCGGTCCCGCGGCCACCCGGTCCGCTTCCGCCTGCGCCGCGGGCGGGAACCGCTCAGGCAGTTCCAGCTCGCGGCGCAGGGCGCTGAAGTCGATGCGGGGCGCTATGACGCGTCGGATCACCACGCGTCAGTCATACCAGCGCCCCGCGCGGACGCCATCAGCTGTCCGGGTTACCGGGATGCGGCCCGTGCGGTCGTGGTGGACCGCTTCGCCGGAGCCTTGGTCGCCGCGGTGGTCTTCTTGGCCGTGGTCTTCTTCGCGGCGGTGGCCTTCTTGGCGGTGCCGGTCGTCTTCTTCGCCGCCGTCGTCTTCTTGGCGGTGGTCTTCTTCGCCGCGGCCGTGGTCTTCTTCGCCGTCGACTTGGTCGCCGCGGTGGTCTTCTTGGCCGTGGTCTTCCTCGCGGCGGTGGCCTTCTTGGCCGGCGCGGTCTTCTTTGCCGTGGTCTTCTTCGCCGCGGTCTTCTTGGCCGGCGCGGCCTTGGCGGTCGTCTTCTTCGCGGCGCCGGTGGTTCTCTTGGTGGCGGTACCGGTCTTCTTCGCCGCGCTCGCCCGCCCGGTGGCGGTCTTCTTCGCGGGGGTCGGCTGGGCGGCCACCGTCTTCTTCGCAGCCGCGCGCTTCGCGGCCGGGGTAGTCGTGGCCTTCTTCGCTACGGCCATCATGTCCCTCCTCACGGGAACGTCATTCCGATCGCCCGTCCCTGGTCCACCTGACGGCGCCGGGGTCACGGGTCCTCGCCTGACCAGCGGGCGTCTTCGGCTTCCCACGCCGCGTTGCGTTCGGCCACCCGGTCCAGCGCCCGCTCCGCCTGCGCGGCGGTGTCGTAGGGCCCGAGCCGGTGCCGTTCGGCACACGCGTTGTCGTCCGTCTCGACGCGGTTGTGGCGCAGGCACCAGTAGTACCTACGGCCCCCTCCGCTGTTACTCATGACATCACTGTGCACCGCAAACCTCTCAGCCGCTACCGATTCAGCGTAAAAAACGGCGAGGGCTCCACAGTAGACGAACCCGGTCGACCACCACCGTACCAGTGCGTCGTAGCCGAAAAGCATTGCGGAACAATGGTTTTCGGCACTCGGAGCGGCGAACCGGCAGGTCGGCTCCCGCGCACAAAATCATCCGTTCAGCCGAGCACCTCGCCACGCCGTAGGTAGCGCTATCGTCTGGCGACATGCCCCTGTTCGACTTCCGCAAGCTCTACGGGGCCGAGCTCGCCGCCGCGCTGCGCCCGGACGAGCGGCTGCACGCCGTCGGGCCCTACACCGAACCGCTCGCCGGCGACGAGAGCCGCCTCGGCGTCGCCGGTCCCGGACCGGACCGGCTGATCCTGGGGTTCAGCTTCCTGCACGGACTGCTGTGGAACCACCACCGGATCGACCGCGCGCTCGGCGGCGTCTGCGGCGTCGGCGGTCCCGACTCCATCGCCGTGCGGCTGTGGCGGGCCGCCGAGGACTGCCCCGACAACACGTACTACGCGGTGACCGACCAGCGCCTGGTGCTCCTCGCGTGGCGCCTGCCCGCCGAGTTCCGCGTCGTGTGCGAGGTGCCCAGGTCGGCGGTCGCCGGCGCGCGGCGCAAGGGCAAGCCGTTCCAGCGCGGCCGGGTCGAGCTGCGCTTCACCGACGGCTCGATGAAGGCGTTCACGACCGGCATCCTGCGCACCACGCACGCCCGCGCCCTACTCAAGGCCCTGAGCCTCGACCGGCTACCCGGACGCTGACCCGCCAAACCAAACCGCTATGCCGAACCCAGGTCGTGCGTCCGTCGTGGTCCGGGCCGTCGCTCCCGCCGCAGCCGGTCACGGCCGCCGCTCGCTGCGCTCGCACCCGTGGCGCCCGCTCCCTCCACCTGACCGGGCACCGGTCGCACCGCGCCCCCGCGCCGCGGTGGCCCGGTGCGACGAGGACCACCGCGGTGTGACGAGATCCTGGACGGTCAGGCGGTGAAGAACTCGACGAGCACCGGGGCGAGTGCGGCCGGGGCGACGTCGTGGGTCTGGCCGTCGAGCGTGCCGTACTCGGCCGTGGGAAGCGCCTGCGCGGCGGCCTGTGCCGCCCGCTGAAGCGACTGCGGGCTCGCGCCGCCGGCGACGACCAGCGTGGGGACGGCGATCGTCGACGCGAGGTCGCGCGGTACCCGGCCGTCGCCGAGCACCTCGTCGTCGTAGGCGAGCGTCGGGGCGATCGCCTCCAGCACGGCCCAGCCGGGCTGTGTCCGCATTTCGGCGATGGCCGGCGCGGGAATGCCAACGGTCGTCATGAACAGCGCCACGGCGTCGCCGTTGCGTCCGGCGTCGAGCAGCTCGTGGAGCCGATCGGTGTACTCTTTCTTCCGGCCGCCGTCCTCGACCTCGGTCAGGAACGGTGGCTCGTAGAGCGCCAGCCGAGTGATGCCGGCGCCGGTGGCCGCGGTCGCCAGCGCGAGCGCCGCACCCGAGGAGATGGCGTAGACGTATGCTTCGCCGCCGGCCGCGGAGATGAGCGCCCGCAGGTCCTCGACCTCACGGGCGACCGCGTAGGGCGCGGTGTCCGAGCTCTCCCCCCGGCCGCGGCGGTCGTAGGTGTAGACGGTGAAGGTGCCGTGCAGCGCAGCGGCGAGGGGGCGCATCGGCCCGGCCGCGCGGTAGCACATGGCGCCGTCGACGAGGACGAGCGGCGGCCCGCTGCCGGCGCGCTCGTAGGCGATCGCGGTGCCGTCGGGTGACGTGATTGTTGGCATCTCCTGCTCCTACTCCTACTCGTGTGGTGGTTCGGCGTGCAGACCGGCCACGTAGGCGTCGAACCGGTCGAGGCTGGTGCTGAACCCGGCCCTCGCCGCGGCGCTCAGGTACGCCGCCGGCACGTTGGTCTGATGGATGACCACCTCGGTGCGCCCGTCGTGCAGGTCGACGAAGGTGACCGTGGTGCGCATGCCGCCCTCGACGTCGGGCTCGATCCAGACCAGCCGGTCGGGCCGGGTGACCTCGACGTAGACGGCCCGCATGGTGTAGGTGCTGCCGTCGGCGTCGTTGACCATCGTGGTCTCGAAGGCCCCGCCGGGGCGCGGGTCGACGACGATGTTGCCCGCCGGCGTCGTCGTCCCGGCCGGGCCCCAGAAATGGGCCAGGTGCTCCGGCGTGGTCATGCAGTCGAACAGCAGCTCCGGCGACGCCCGGTGCACGCGCCGGTAGGTCAGCTCGCCGGTCCCAGTCATCGTGCCGTCCTTTCTCCGCGGCGCTGCTTGGCGCGCAGCGCCGCGAGGTGCTCGTCGAGGCGGTCGTGGCGGTCGGCCCAGATCTGCCGGTGCCGCGCGATCCACCCGGCGGCCGCTTCGAGGCGCACCGTGTCCAGGACGCAGGGCCGGGACTGCGCGACCCGGGACCGCGAGATCAGGCGGGCGTGCTCAAGCACCTTCAGGTGCTTCGAGACCGCCTGCTGCGTCATCGCGAACGGCTCGGCGAGCTGGTTCACCGTCGCGTCGCCACGGGCCAGGCGTTCCAGGATCGCCCGCCTGGTGGGGTCGGCCAGGGCCGAGAACACCAGGCTCAACTCGTCTTCCACGACGGCCATGCGCCGATCCTATCCACAACCGCGCGTTTGCACAACCATATGGTTGTGCATGCTCTCCGGGGCGCTATCGTCTGCCCACCCGGTACCCGTCGACGCCGGGCGGCAACGGCACACCGGTCTCCGGGTCTTCCCGCTCGTACCGGCACGACCCGTCGTGCGCGCGGTCGAGCAGCGACCGCAGCAAGCCAACGGTGTGCGGTGGTACCGTGCCGCGTCGTTCGTGCTTCTCCAGCTCGGCGAGCAGCGTGGCGAGTGCCGTAGCCGCGGCTTGGTCGGCCTGCGGGTCCAGGCGCAGGCCGGCTGTGGCAGCGAGCTGGGCCATGCTGAGAGCCATCGCGCCGCGCCGCCTGGGGCAGTCGGGGCGCGGCGGCCGGGGGCGCTGCCGCCGACCTTCACACCGCCGTACCCGGGTCCCCCGTGGACCACGCCGGCCTGGCCTCCTCGACGACACCGACCGACGCTCGGGGCTACGACCGAAGGTAGCCTCGCGGCGACGGAGCCGTATTACCTCTGGTCATGCGGGTACGTCGACGCTGACCCGGCGGGCGAGGATCCGCAGCTCGTCCGAGACCGCGCGGCGACGGGCGCGGTGCACCATCGCCACGATCGCGTCCCGTGCCATCGGGTTGACCGAGAACGGTACCGGGGCGATCCGCTCGGCCCGGACGAACGCGACCAGCGCCTCCCGGTCGGTCTTGCCCGAGTGGGCCAGCGCCCGGCCGAGGTCCAGCCAGTACGACTGGTGCCGGTCGACTACCTGAAGCGGCGCCGGGTTGACCTGGTGGGAAAGCTCGACCACGCGGCCGTATTCGCCGGCCTCCGCCGCGACCGCCATACGCCACAGCCCGACGTTGGTCGGCCCGAACGCCATCTTGTTGAAGCCGAGCCCGTCGTCCGGATCGCCGAGCGTCTCGGCCTCCAACTCGGCCGCGCGCAGATGCGCCTGGGCGTCGTCGGCACGCCCGGCGACCGCGCTGGCGAGCGAGGCGGACATGTGGAGCTGCCCGAGGACCTGGCGCACCTCGACGTCTGCCGCGTCGCTCTGCAGCTCGGCGAGAGCCCGGTCCGCGACCTTGCTGGTCGTGACGGCCGCCTCGATCGGCAGGGTCAGCACGTGCGCGAACCGGGCCGCCCCGAGCCACGCCGGCTCTTCGGCCTCGCTCGCGGCGTTGACGGCGATCCGGGCCGCGGACAGGGCCAGGTCGCGGTACCCGAACCGGCGTAGGCACGCCGTGGCCTGGTAGGCCACCTGGGCGAGCGGAAGGCACCCGGCCGCCGCCGCGTCGGGAAGCAGCGACGGCAGCAGCGGCGCGATCGACGCATAGTCCGAGCGGGACCGCAGCTCGGCCAAGTGCCCGATCGCGGCGGCCAGCTCATCGGGGTGCCGCTGCGGCGTCCGCCGCTCGCCTTCTTCGATCTCGATCAGCGCCACCCGGATGGCCGGGGCGGCCTCGGCGACGCCCGCCTTAAGCGGGTCGGTGGGGTCGCCGGGCTGGCCGAGCAGATCGGCGACGGCGACCTGCAGAGCCCGGGCCAGGGCAACGAGGGTGGCGCGGCGCTCGACGTTCTTGTTCCCCGCCTCGACGTGCGAGATGTACGACTGTGAGACGCCGGCGAGCCCGGCCAGCACGGTCTGGGTCACGCCCCGGCGCCGGCGCCAGTAGGCGATCCGCGCGTCGATGTGGTCCGCGTTCATCGCTGCTCCCAGATGACGGGCTGGATGCGGGTCGCCGCTGCCACCCGGCGGCCCGCCGTTCCCCGACCGTACGCGACCCGCCGCCGGGCTGCCCACCTCAGCATGACGGTCGGCCTTGCGCGGGTGAGCGCGCACCGTCAGGTGCGACGGACGAGTCGACCTGTACGCCGGGTCCTGTACCTCCCGTGCGGGAGGTGGCGGCCATCCATCTCGGCCTACCGTCGCCGGTAGGCTCCAGCGGCCTACCCGCGGGCATCGGGCGGGCCGCCCTCAATCGCCCGCGCAGGCCACCCCCTTGCGGCGGTGGCCCTTTTGGCCTTGCTCCGGGTGGGGTTTACCGAGCCATCCCGGTCACCCGGGATGCTGGTGGGCTCTTACCCCGCCGTTTCACCCTTACCGCGGTCCGGCCGGCCGGAGCCGGACGGGCGCGGCGGTCTGTTTTCTGTGGCACTTTCCCGCGGGTCACCCCGGGTTGCCGTTAGCAACCACCCTGCCCTGTGGAGCCCGGACGTTCCTCGGCAGGGCCATGCCCTGACGCGGCCGCCCGGTCGACTCGTCCGTCGCCCGGTCCATGCTACAAGGCGATCGCGGCGATAGCCTCACGGCGATGAACGTCTCCGACACCGCCCTTCTGCTGGGTGCCGGCCTCGCCGCCGGTACCGTGAACGCGATCGCCGGTGGCGGGTCGTTGGTCACCTTCCCGGCGCTGCTGGCGGTCGGGCTGGCTCCGAAGCCGGCCAACTTCACCAACTCGGTGGCGGTGTGCCCGGGGTACCTGGCCAGCGTCTATGGCAGCCGGCACGACCTGCCGGCCGGGCGGGAGCGGCGGGTCTTGCTGCCGACGGCGGCCGTGGGGTCGCTGGCCGGGTGCCTGCTGTTGCGCGCCACCCCGCCGGGTGCTTTCCAGCTGATCGTCCCGTTCCTGGTGCTCGGGGCGGCTCTGGTACTGGCGTTCCAGGAGCGGCTGCGCCGGGTCGTCGGGCATCCCCGGGAGCTGTCCGGGCGGCGCCGCACGGTCGCGCTGCACACGATGGTGGCGCTCGGGGCGACCTACGGCGGGTACTTCGGGGCGGCGCTGGGCGTCATGCTCGTGGCCGGGCTCGGCCTGGTGCTCGACGAGACGCTCGGCCGCATCAACGCGCGCAAGAACCTCATCTCCGCGGTGACCGGCCTGGTGACCGTCGTGGTGTTCGCGCTCATCGGTGAGGTCGACTGGGTGGCCGTGGCGGTACTGGCCCCGGCCACCCTCGCCGGCGGCTACCTCGGCGCCCGGTTGGCGCGCCGGCTACCGGCGCCGGTGCTACGGGCGCTCATCGTCGGGTTCGGTCTGGTGGTCGGGGTGTACCTCCTCATCCGTGCCCTGCGCTGAGGCCTCACGTCGCCGAGGCCGGCTCGGCGCGCTCGTCGCCGGTGATGCCGCGCGGCGCCTCGGACGGGGCGTCCGCGGTGTAGTCGTCCGGCGAGGTGGCGTCGGCGCCGTCGGGGGCCTTGGCGGCGCGCAGGATCAGCGTGGCCACCACGGCCACCAGGAGGTTGGCGACCACCGCGACGAGACCGACGTACAGGGTCGTCTTCGGGTCCAGCCCGAGCGACGTCGGGTCGAACCACTTCGACAGCGGGAAGGACACCCCGCCGAAGTGCGCGTGCTTGATGGCCGGGTTGGCGATCGAGTACATCATGCCGAGCCCGAGCGCCATCCCCGTGATCCAGCCGAGCACCAGGCCCCAGCGGTGCAGCCAGCGGGTGTAGAGCCCGATGGCCACGGCGGGCAGCGTCTGCAGGATGATGACGCCGCCGATGAGCTGCAGGTCGATGGAGAACTGCGGGTTGATGAGCAGGATGAACAGCACCGCGCCGATCTTCACCACCAGCGAGGTCACCTTGCTGACCGCCGCCTCCTGCGCCGGCGTCGCGTCCGGCTTCAGGTACTCCTTGTAGATGTTCCGGGTGAACAGGTTGGCGGCGGCGATGGCCATGATGGCCGCCGGTACCAGCGCCCCGATGGCGACCGCGGCGAACGCGATGCCGGCGAACCACTGCGGGAAGAGCTGGTCGAAGAGCACCGGCACGATGGTGTTGTTGTCGGTACCGATGGGCTTGGTCTTGGCCGCGATCGCCATGTAACCGAGCAGCGCGATGAGCCCGAGCAGCAGGCTGTAGGCCGGCAGCGCCGACATGTTGCGCTTGATGACGTCGCGGCTGCGGCTGGCCAGGACCCCGGTGATGCTGTGCGGGTACAGGAACAGCGCCAGCGCCGACCCGAACGCCAGCGTCACGTAGTACCACTGGTTCGCTCCGTTGAGCAGGGTGCCGTTGGTCGCCTTGAACTTCGTGTCGGCCGCGTCGAAGATCTTGCCCCAGCCGCCGAGCTTGTACGGGATGTAGATGATCGCCACCAGGATCACCAGGTAGATCAGGGCGTCCTTGACGAACGCGATCAGCGCCGGGGCGCGCAGCCCCGACTGGTACGTGTAGGCGGCCAGGATCGCGAACGCGATGATGAGCGCGAAGCGCGGCTCCACGTGCATGGCCTTGAGCACCGCCTCGATGCCGACCAGTTGCAGCGCGATGTACGGCATCGTGGCCACGATCCCGGTGATGGCCACGAGCAGCGCCATCGTCGACGAGCCGGACCGGGCCCGGACGAAGTCGGCCGGCGTGACGAACCCGTGCCGGTGCGACACCGACCACAGCCGCGCCAGGACCACGAACACCATCGGGTACACGATGACCGTGTAGGGCACCGCGAAGAACCCGGTGGCGCCCGCGCCGAAAAGCAGGGCCGGTACGGCGACGAAGGTGTACGCCGTGTAGAGGTCGCCGCCGATGAGGAACCAGGTGACCCAGGAGCCGAAGCTGCGCCCGCCCAGGCCCCACTCGTTCAGATGGGCCATCGTGGCCGGCCGGCGCCAGCGCGCCGCGACGAAACCCATGCCGCTGACGATGAGGAACAGCACTGTCGCGATGACGATCTCGGTGAGGTGCGCGCTCACGACCCTCAGCCCCGCTTCTTGGTCAGTTGGTAGACCAGCGTCGTGGTACCGACGCCGAGCAGGATGAAGGCGAGCTGGAGCCAGTAGAAGCGCGGGAAGCCCAGCAGCCGCGGCTCCTTGCTGTTGTAGAGAAACACCAGCAGCGGTACGACCACGGGAATGATCAGCAGCCACTGCCACCGGCCGCGGCGATCGGCTGTCCGGCGGGGTTCGGGCGGGGCCATGACGCTCCTCCTGTCCAATGTCAGCCGTTCATTGGGTCGATGATCGATCGGGCGGCTGGCGCTGCGGTTGTGCATGATCGAGGCAGCGCTGAACGGTGGCCCGGCCTCGCTGAGCGGTGGCTCCCGCGCGCCGGGTGGTGCACCCGGCCGGGGGTTAGGCTTCCCGAGTGCCCGCTGCCCAGGCCACGCGGGAGCACGGACCAGGCTTCGGCTACCGGCCCGCGCTCGATGGCGTGCGGGCACTGGCGGTCACCGCCGTGCTGCTCTTCCACGGCGGGGTGGCCGCGCTGCCGGGCGGGTTCCTCGGGGTGGACGCGTTCTTCGTGCTGTCCGGGTACCTCATCACCGCGCTGCTGCTGGCCGAGCACGCGCGCACCGGGCGGATCGCGCTGGCCGCGTTCTGGGGGCGGCGCGCCCGCCGGCTGCTGCCGGCGCTGCTCATCGTGCTCGTCGTGATCGCCGTCGCCGGGCGGTACTTGCTGGCCGACATGGAGGCCGGGCTGCTGCGCGGGGACGCGCTCGCGGCGCTGTTCTACGTCGCGAACTGGCGGATGATCTACCGGGGCAGCGACTACTTCACCCAGACCGCCGCCCCGTCGCCGCTGCAGCACACCTGGTCCCTGGGCATCGAGGAGCAGTTCTACTGGCTCTGGCCGCTGATCGTGCTGGGCCTGCTGGCGCTCGGCGCGCGGCGGGGACGCCGGGCGGTGTGCGCGATCGCGGTGACCGGCGCGCTCGCCTCCGCCGGGGCCGCCGCCCTGCTGTACCGGCCCGACGACGTCAACCGGGCCTACTTCGGCACCGACACCCGGGCGCAGGCGCTGCTGATCGGCTGCGCCCTGGCGACCCTCCCGCTGGCCCGCGCCCGCTGGCTGCTGGCCGCCGCGGCGGTCCTCGGCACGGCGGGTACCGCCTGGTTCTGGACGCACGCCACGGGTACCAGCGGGTGGCTCTACCAGGGCGGCCTGGCCGGCGCGGCGCTGGCGGTGGCCGCGGTGCTGGGCCACGCCGAGGCCAGCCCGCGCGGCCCGACGGCCTGGGTCCTGGCGCGCCCACCCCTGGTGTGGCTGGGCCGCATCTCCTACGGCGTCTACCTGTGGCACTGGCCGCTGTTCCAGTTCCTGACCGCCGAGCGGACCCGGCTGTCGGGGGTGGCCTTGCTCGCGCTGCGCTGCGGGCTCACCGTCGCCGTCGCCACCGTCTCGTTCGTCCTCGTCGAGCAGCCGATCCGGCGCGGGCACTGGGCGCGGCGGGTGCCGCGGTTCGCGCCGGTCGGGGCGACCGTGCTCGCCATGGCGACGGTCGCGGCGCTCGTCGGCGTGGCCACGCTGCCCGAACCGGAGTCGGCGGCGGTCGCCGCGCCGGTGGTGGTCGTGCCGGTGCCGCCGGCGGCGGCCGTGGCGCCCGCGACGAAGGCCACGCCGGGCCGGCCGCCACCGATGCAACGCCCGGGCCGCCTGCCCGGCGCGGAGCCCCGGGTCACCTTCTTCGGCGACTCGGTGTCCTGGACGCTGGGCACCTACCTGCCGCCGCACCCCGGGATGACCGCGACGGTACGGGCGGTGCAGGGCTGCGGCATCGCGGTGCTCCCGGACATCCTCATCACCGGTACCCCGCACACCAACTACGACTACTGCCCGGCGTGGCCGACCATCTGGCGCAAGGGCCTGGACGCCGACGACCCCGACGTCGCGGTGATCCTGCTCGACCGGTGGGAGCTGATGGACCGCAAGCTCGACGGCGCCTACCACCACGTCGGCGAGCCCGCGTTCGACGCGTACCTGACCGGGCAGCTCGACCAGGCGGTGAGCACGGCCAGCGCCCGGGGTGCCCGGGTGGTGCTGCTGACCGCGCCGTACACGCACCGGTCCGAGCGTCCCGACGGCGGGCTCTACCCCGAGGACGAGCCGGCCCGGGTGGACGCCTGGAACGCGCTGCTGCGCGCGGAGGCGGCCAAGCACGCTGACAACGTGACGGTGCTGGATCTGGCCAAGGTGGTCTGCCCCAACGGCGCGTTCACCTGGACGATCAACGGGATGCGGGTACGCAGCGACGGGCTGCACTTCACCCCGGCCGCGGTGCAGCGGCTCATCGCGCCGTGGCTCCTGCCGCAACTGGCCCGGCTCGCCCGGGAGTGAGACCGCAACCCGGGCGCCGGGCAGCGCGTGTGGACAAGGTATGAGCGCCCCCATCTCCGGGCGCGTGGGATTTCGACGTCGCGAACGGCGCCCTCGCGGTCATCCACCGCGGCCCGACCAGCCGCCTCGACTACCGCTGGGACGGCAGCCACGTCCGGCGGGCCTAGGTGAGCGACACCTCGTCGACCCACATGAACGGGATGTCGCAGTCGAGGTAGGCCTGGCCGGTGGTGAAGAAGTGCGGATCGAAGTCCTGCTTGCTCAGGCTGACCCGCACGACGACCCACATCGCCAGCAGGTCCCCGCTGCCGGCAATCACCTGCAGGCCCAGGTTGGCGCCGGGGAACTGCCCGTGCCCGTGCACCCAGCCGTACCCCGCGCCGGTACCGGTGTACTTCTGCCACACCGGGAACGACTTGCGCAGGAACGGTTCGCCGGCGCCGGTGACCGGGTTGATCCGGTCCACCACGAGGTCCAGCTCGCCGGCGCTGGTCGCGAAGTTCACCTTGCCCTGCGCGGTCGGCACGTCGGCGCGGTGGCCGAAGGCGTACGAGACGTACGGGGTGAACGTCAGCCGGGAGATCGCGTGCGCCGGCCGGACCAGGATGCCGATGGCGGCCTCCGCCGTGCCGCTGGCGGAGCCGCCCACGGGCGGGAAGCCGTTGAGCGCGTACAGCTTGCCGCTGTCCTTGGCGGCCACTTTCACCTGGCCGAACCCGGGCGTGTCCGGACCGGTGAGGGTGAGCCGGTACCGGCGCTCGACCGGCCCGGGAATGTCGAAGGGGAGGTATGCGCCGAGGAAGAACCCCGCGGCGGCGGAGCGTTCGCCGACCGAGCGCGCGTAGGACCGGTACGCCGGGCTCTTGAGCAGCACCGAGCCGCGCAGGCCGCGGAAGATCGCGGCCTGCCGGTCGAGCAGGTCGCCGATCGCGATGTCACCGCGCGCGGCGCGCTCGTCCAGTTCGGCCAGCTCGGCCAGCAGCGGCGCGTATTCCGGGTCGACCAGCGGCGGGCGGTCCGGGCGCAGATCCGTCTTTCCGACAGCAGGTATCAACCGGCGCGTGGCCGGCTCAAGTGGGCGGTCTCGTTGACCGTGCGCACCGCCACCCCGCCGTCTGGCCAAGAGTCCACAATGGACACTCCGGCCGGGTCGAGGTAGAGTCGGTGCAGGAACGCGTCCCCGGCGGCGAGCGCGTCGCGCAGCAGCAGCTTGATCGGGCTGACGTGGGACACCACGATCGCGCTCCCGCCGGAGTGCGCGTCCCGGATTCGCGCGGCCGCCCGGCGGACCCGTTGCGCGACCGCGTGGAACGACTCCCCGCCCGGCGGGGCGACGCCCGCGTCGGCGAGCCACCGGTCCAGCTCCACCGGCCACCGGGCGCGTACCTCGGCGAAGGTCAGCCCCTCCCACTCGCCGAAGTCGCACTCGACGAGGTCGTCATCCACGATCGGCGGCGGCGCCCGGAGGGCGGCGGCGAGGACTTCGGCGGTGGCGGTACAGCGGGCCAGCGGCGAGGAGATGACGGCGGCGACAGGCGTCCCGCGCAGCCGGGCGGCGACCGCGCTCGCCTGGGCCATCCCGTGCTCGGTCAGCGGCACGTCGCCCCGGCCGGAGTACCGCCGCCCCACGGTCAACGCGGTCTCCCCGTGGCGCACCAGGATCAGCCGTGTCGGCGCCCCGGTCGGCGGCTCCCATGCCGGCCGGGGCTCAGCTTTTGGGTCCGGCTCCCGGACGATGCCGGCCGCGGCGTCCATCGCCTTGTTGGCGAGCGCGTCGGCGTGGCGGTTGCGCTCGCGCGGTACCCACTCGAAGCGCACCGTCTCGAACCGCCGCACCAGCGCCGCCGCCTGGGCCGCGAGCGGGCGCAGCCCGGGGTGCCTGATCTGCCAGCGCCCGGACATCTGCTCGACCACGAGCTTGGAGTCCATCCGTACCTCGACCTCGCGCGCACCCAGCTCCGCGGCCGCGGACAGGCCGGCGATCAGCCCGGAGTACTCGGCGACGTTGTTGGTCGCGGTGCCCAGCGCCGCCGACCGCTCGGCGAGCACGTCGCCGGTACCGGCGTCGCGCACCACCGCGCCGTACCCCGCCGGGCCCGGGTTGCCCCGCGCCCCGCCGTCGGCCTCCACGAGCACCTTCACAGGCCCGACTCCGGGGTGCGGACCAGGATCCGCCGGCACTCCTCGTGGCGCACCACCTCGTCCGGGGCCGCCGCCCGGACCGCCGCGAGGTCCACCCCGGACAGTTCGATCCGGCAGCCCTCGCACCGCCCGGCGCGCAGCAGCGCGGCGCCCACCCCGCCGGAGGCCTCGCGGATCCGCTCGTACAGCGCGATCAGATCGGTCGGCAGGTCGGCGACCAGCGGCCGCCGGCCGGCGATGCGGAACTCCTCGTCCTGCGCGATCTGGCGCAGCGCCTGGTCCCGCGCGGCCTCGACGGTGTCGCGCCGGGACCGGGCCGCGGCCAACCGGCTCTGCGCCGCGTTCAGCGTCGCCTCGGCGGTCTCCCGCTGCTCCATCAGCTCCAGCTCAGCGTCCTCCAGCTCGCTCTGGCGCCGGCTCAGCGAGACCATCTCGTGCTGCAGGGCCTCCAGCTCCTTGGCCGGTCCGGTACCGATGTCGAGGCGGGCCTGGTCGCGCTCCTTTCGGGCGCGGACCTGCTCGGTGTCCTTCTCCAGCCGGGCGATGTCGCGGTCGAAGTCGTCGACGGTGACCTGGGCACGGATGCGTTCGTCGTCGAGCTGCGCGATCTGCCGCGCCAGCTTGTCCAGCTCGGCGTGCTCGGGCAGGGTACGGCGGCGGTGCGCGAGCTGGGCGAGGGCGGTGTCGATCGCCTGCAGGTCGAGCAGGCGGCGCTGGGCGTCCGGGTCGGCCTTCACGGGCGCGGCTCCTTCGGGTCGGTCCGCGCGCCGGATGGCGGCGCGGTCGTCTGCACGTGCAGGGTCCACGGGTCGGTGTCGAGGTCGGAGACGACGGTACGGAGTCCGAGCCCCGCGGACAGCTCCGCCGCGACCGCGTCGAGCCAGGGCCGCTCGGTGGCCCAGTGGGCGGCGTCGACCAGGGCCGGGCCGCCGTCGGCGAGGTATTCGCTGGCTGGGTGGTGGCGCAGGTCGGCGGTGAGGTACGCGTCGACCCCGGCCCGTACCGCGTCGGCGAGGAACGGATCGCCCGCACCCCCGCACACCGCGACGGTACCGATCCGCCGGTCCGGGTCGCCCGCCGCGCGGATCCCCCACGCGGTCGGCGGCAGCACCTTCGCCACGAGCGCGGTGAACTCCGACAGCGCCAGCGGCGCCGGCAGTACCCCGATCCGCCCGGTACCGCGCCGCGGGTCGTCCGGTGCCGGCGCCAGCGGGCGCAGCCCGGTCAGGCCCAGCCGGGCAGCCAGCGCGTCGGACACCCCGGGCGCCGCGACGTCGGCGTTCGTGTGCGCGGTGAACAGCGCGATATCCGCCTTGATCAGCCGGTGGACCAGCCGCCCCTTGTACGTCGTCGGCGCCACGCTGGACACCCCGCGCAGCAGCAGCGGATGGTGCGCCACGATGAGCCGCGCGCCCACCGCGACGGCCTCCTCGACGGTCTCCGGTACGCAGTCCACCACCAGCAGGACGGTGTCGACCGCCGCGGCGGGCTCGCCGAGCACCAGCCCGACCCGGTCCCAGGACTCGGCCCACCCGGGCGGGTAGCGCCGCTCCAGGAACGCCACGACCTCGCCGACACTGGTCACGGCCGCGAGGTTACCAGCGCGACGGGGCCGTTCATCGGGCCGCCGTGGTCATGCTCCGATGCCCATGTTCTCGGCGAGTTCAGCGACCGGCGCGCTCGGCGTCCCCCTCGTTCGGCGCAGAACGTCGGAAAGCACCTCGTGGGCGATCGGCCGACAGCGGATCTCGGACGGGGCCAGGCGGTCGCCCTCCAGAAGCATCTCGCCGGCCCGGCCCACGTCACCCACCTGGGCCAGTCCCCGGGCGAGATCGATGTAGTGATGGGCCCGCCGCTCGGGCAGCAGCGAGGTGAAGCCGCGCTGGTCGAGGTGCTCGTGGGTCTCCACGGCGAGCTCGCCCTCGCCCAGCTCGACGGCGGCGGCGGCCCGGTGCAGCTGGACGTTGGTGGGGCCGAAACAGGTCCAGTAGTGGTTCTGGTCGCTGCCGAGGGCGGTGGCGGCGTCGTCGGCGCCGCGGATCAGGTCGCGCACGGTGGCGCTGTCGCCGATGCGGGCGGCGGCCATCGCGCCGTTGAGCAGGAGCATGCCGTAGACGGACAGGCGCTCGGGCTTGGTGGATTCGCCGCCGGCGCCGGGGGCGAGCCGGTTGGCGATGTTGAGGTTGACCTCCAGGGCCGGCCGGGCCCGCCCGAGGGCGAGCAGGGCGCTGCCGACGCGGTAGCTGGCCACCGCCGCCAGCAGGTGGTCGCCGGAGCGCTGGGACACGGCGATGGACCGGTCGGCGGCGAGCCAGGCCAGCTCGTGCTCGCCGAGCTTGCGCAGGGTGGAGGAGGAGATCTGGTACACCTGGCCGAGCAGGTGCGCGGCGTCGGCGCCAGCCTGGGTACGCAGGTACCCGTTGTCGGCCGCCTGGGCGTCGCGCAGCAACCGGGGCAGCGCCCGGGCGAGTACCCCGTACTTGGCGTGCTGGAAGGTCAGCCAGGCATGGCCGACGGCCTTGTGGAGCTCGTCGATCGAGGGGGGTTCCGGAGGGCTCTGGAAGATCGGGCTGATCTGGTCGTAGCGCTCCAGCGCGGCCCGGATCTCCTCGATCTCCACCTGGTCGACACAGTTGACGCTGTCGGGGCGCCGCTCGGCGTCCTTGCCCAGCAGCAACTGCACGTCGATCTGGAGCACGTCGGCGATCTCGTAGACGATGGAGAACTTGTCCAGCCGCCGTACCCCGCGTTCGACCTTGTCCACCCAGCTCTTGGACTTCCCCAGCCGGTCCGCGAAGACCTGCTGGGACATCCGGCGACGGCCGCGCCAGTAGGCCACCCGTCGCCCGATGGGTAACTCGTCCACGTCTGCGTCCTCCGTCCTCACTTCCCCGAACGTAGTCCTCGGGCCCGGTGCGGGTCGACAGGCAGGCGGGTGGCACGAACCAGGGATGTCCGGTACCGCACCCGCGCCTACCGTCGTCGCATGACCCGTCGTACCCCAGCGCTCGTCCTGCTCGCCGCGGCCGCCACCGTCGCGCTCGCCGCGTGCGGCCACCCCTCCGGGACCGCGGCCTCCGGTCAGCGCAGCCCGGCCAGGGCCGGCCTGGGGGCCAACGGGACGGATCCCTCCGCCGAGGACGCCAGCGACCAGACGGTCGACGACGGCCCGGCGGCGACGCCGACCAGGACCTCGACCGCCCGGCCCACGCCGTCGACCAGCACCAGCACCAGCACCGGTACCGGTGGCCCGACGATCCTGTCCTTCACCGCCACCGGCGCGGTGTGCCCGGTGGACCCCAAGCCGGACGCCCCGTACAGCCAGCCCGGCAAGGTGACCATCTCCTGGAAGATCGGCGGTGCCGACGGCGCCGACCTGTTCCTGGACAGCGGTCTGTGGAACAGCTACTCCGGCACCAACGGCAGCTCCACGCTGCCATTCCAGTGCCCCGACAAGACCAAGCCCAACACGCACACGTTCACGCTCAAGCTCAAGGGCCACGCGTCGGTCAGCAAGACCATCTCCGCGACCGCCAAGCCCAACCCCTAGAGCTCCAGCACCTGTCCGTCCGCCGCGATCTCGGCGCCGGCCAGCTCCTGCGCGCCCGGCCGGGCGAGCGGGTTGGTGTTGTTGAAGTGGGTGTAGACGCACCGGGTACCGGCCGGCAACCGGTCCAGCGTCTGCTCGATCGGTAGGTGCCCCATGGCACTGGCCGGCGCGCCGCCGCCCGCCTCCCGGGTCATCTCGTCGTCGTGCTGGAAGGTGCCGTCGAGCACCACCACGTGGGCCTGCGTGATGGCGCGCTGGAACTGCTCGCTCCACTCGGCCAGGCACGGCGCGTAGACCAGGACCCCGCCGGTGACCGGGTCGACGAACCGGTATGCCACGACCCAGTCCTCGCCCGGCAGCCCGTCGGCGTAGCGGGGTCGCTTGGCGCCCAGCGTCACCGCCCGGACCATGAGGCCACCGTCGAGCGTGCGCCACTCCCCGGGTACCACCTCGTGCCATTTCACGGTCGTGTAGCGGGACAGGATCGGCCCGGCCGGGAACGGCCCCTCGAGCGCGGCCCGCACCGGCGCGGTGGCGTAGATGTCCAGCGCGGCCGCCTCGCGCAGGGTGACCAGGCCGAGCGTGTGGTCCAGCTCGCCGGTCGAGCAGAGCACCCCGCGGACGGGGGTGTCCCGCAGGCCGGGGCCGGGGGCCAGCTCGGGCGCCGCGATCAGTTGGGTGCGCAGGTCGGGCGAGGCGTTGACGAGGTACCAGGCCGAGCCGTCGCCGGTGACCGCGAGGCAGTCCTGGGTCCGCCCGACCCCGGCGCGGCGGGCCGCGGTGCAGCCGGTGCAGGCGCAGTTCCACTGCGGCAGTCCGCCTCCGGCGGCGGTGCCGAGGAAGCGGACCTTCACCGCATCCGCCGCGGTACGGCGACCCCGCCCGTCGAAGCGGCGAGCTGCGGCACGAGGTCGTGGTGCGGGGACAGCTCGCACACCGGGTCGGTCGCGGCGGCGTCGCCGACGAGCTGGTACGCCTGGCAGCGGCACCCGCCGAAGTCCACGTCCCGCAGCGCGCAGCTCTGGCACGGCTCGGGCATCCACTCGGTGCCCCGGAAGCGGTTGAACGCCGCCGACTCGTACCAGATCTCGCGCAGCCCCGCGTCGCGCACGTTGACCACGCCGAGCCCGGGTAGCTGCGCGGCGGACAGGCAGGGCAGCACGTCCCCGGTCGGCGCGACGACGAACTGGCGCAGCCCCCAGCCGTACATGCACGGCTTGGGGGTGTTGTCGTGGTAGTCGGCGATCACGTGCACGATCTCGACCGTACCGCCGTAGCGTTCCTTGGCGATCGCGGCGTCCCGGGTGGCCTTGTCGACCTGTTCGCGCGTGGGCATCAGGGCGGCCCGGTTGGTCAGCGCCCAGCCGTAGAACTGGGTGTGCGCCAGCTCCAGCCGCTCCGCGCCGAGGCCCACGGCCAGCTCGGCGATCGGCAGCAGCCGGTCGACGTTGGCCCGGTGCAGCACCACGTTGACGGTCATCGGCAGGCCGTGCGCCCGGACCCACCCGGCGACGGTCATCTTCCGCTCGTGCCCGCGCAACCCGGCGATCGCGTCGGCCGAACCGGGTACACTGTCCTGAATGGACAGTTGGAAGTGGTCCAGGCCGGCGGCGGCCAGCGCCGCGACATCGGCCTCCTTCATCGGGATGCCGCTGGTGACGAGGTTGGTGTACATGCCCAGCGCGTGCGCCCGACTGACCAATGTGGACAGATCCCGGCGCAGCATCGGCTCACCGCCGGAGAAGTGCACCTGCAGCACGCCCAGCGCGCGGGCCTCTTCGATGACCCGCAGCCAGTCGTCGGTCTCCAGCTCCTGCTTGAAGTCGGCGAGGTTGACCGGGTTGGAGCAGTACGTGCAGTGCAGCGGGCACCGGTAGGTCAGCTCGGCGAGCATCCCCAGCGGTACCGGTGCCCGCGCCGGCCCGGCCACGACCGGCGGCGCGGACGCCTGCGCCGGCCGCCCGGTGCCGTCGGACACCAGCAGCCGGCGGGCGTCCAGGTCCGCCAGCAACGCGAGGACGTCGTCGGCGCTGACCCCGTCGTACTCCTCGGCCAGCGCCGCGGCCACCTCGGGTACCGTGCGCCGCCCGTCGCAGTGGGCGAGCACGGCCGCGGCCGTCTCGTTGAGCAGCAGCACGCCCTCGGGGTACAGCAGCGCCATCCGGTCCCGTACCGGATCGTCGGCCAGCCTGACCCCGCGCCGCAGCCCGGGACGGCTGTCGAGGGCGAGCGTCATCGGGTCGTGCCGCAGTGGTAGTCGATCGCGTCGAGCATGCAGCGCAGCACGTCACACTTGAACGACAGCGCGGCGATCGCCGCGTCCTGCTGGTCACGCCGGACGCAATGGTCGAGCACGAGGTTCAGCGTGTACTCGCTGTCCCGCCGGACCACCGGGATGCGCGACTCGAAGTAGGCGTACCCGTCGGGTTTGATCCAGTCGTAGTGCTGCCTCCATTTGGTCACCCGGTCCAGCATGTGGTCGGGCGAGAAGAGTTCGGTCAGCGCGGACGCGGCGCCCTCGATCCACGGCTTGTTGCGGCAGAAGTTGACGTACCCGTCGACCGCGAACCGTACCCCCGGCAGGACATGCCGTTCGTCGAGGACTTCTTCCCGGGAGAGCCCCACCGCGTCGGCGAGGGCGAGCCAGTCGCCCAGCCCGCCCTCCCCCTCGCGCTCCCCGTCCTGGAACGCGATGCGTGTCACCCACTGCCGGCGCACTTGCGGCAGTGGACAGTTCGCGATGATGGCGCCGTTCTTCTGGGACAGGCTGCGCTGGTAGTACCAGCGGTTGGCCACCCATGCCCGGACCTCGTCCGGCGTGCAGCCGCCGGAGTTGAGCCGGAGGTGGAACGGGTGCCGGTCCCAGTAGCGCGGCGCCAGCCCGCGAAGCGCTGCGGCGAACTCTTCCCGGCTTAGCGGCCCGGCTTCAGCGCCGCTGCGGCTGGTCGTGGTCACCATCCGGCGCGCTCCTTGCCGGGTGGGGACCACGACCAGGCGGCCGGGCCCCCAACGTCTCTTAGCGGCCCGGCTTCAGCGCCGCTGCGGCTGGCCGGGCCGCCAACGTCTATCAGCGGACGTTCCACGGGTTGACGTCGCCGGAGTAGGCGGTGATTTCGGGGCGGGTCTCGTAGCACTCGACACGCGGCTTGGCCCACGTCTTGCGGGCGCGCGTCTTCGTGGTGGTAGCCATGCGGACACCTCCAGGGTTCTGGGTCGACGTGCGTCAAGTTTTAGGGCGCATTGTGAAATCAATCAATGCCTGAGCCGGATTTTCTTCGGCGGATCGGTCTGACCATTCGGTGACCTGGCCTTTCGCCACTGGTCCCGGCCACAGACTTCCGCGGTGTCGAACCCCACGAGATAAAGTTGAGCCTTCAAGTAAGCGTTGGGGAGGATCCGATGACCGACAGGCTCCCGGCTCTGTACCTGGGCCATGGCGCTCCGCCGCTGGTTGACGACGCGCTGTGGACCGGACAGCTCGCCCGGTGGGCCGCCGACCTGCCCCGGCCGACGGCGATCCTCATCGTGTCGGCGCACTGGGAGTCCGCGCCGCTGACCGTCGGCGCCACCGCCGACGCCGCGCCGCTGGTCTACGACTTCGGCGGCTTCCCCGCCAGGTACTACCAGGCGCGGTACCCCGCCCCGGGCGCGCCCGCGCTGGCCGCGCGGATCCGCGCGCTGATGCCCGACACCGAACCGGTGGCCGAGCAGCCCGGCCGCGGGCTGGACCACGGCGCCTACGTGCCCCTGCTCGTCATGTACCCCGACGCGGACCTCCCCGTGCTGCAGATGTCCCTGCCCACGCTGGACCCGGCCAAGCTGCTGGAGCTGGGCCGGCGGCTGCGGCCGCTGCGGGACGAAGGGGTACTGGTCATCGGCTCCGGGTTCCTCACCCACGGGCTGCCGTTCCTGCGCGACTTCCGTCCCGACGCGCCCGCGCCGGGCTGGTCGGCCGACTTCGACGCGTGGGCCGCCGACGCGCTGTCCCGGGGCGCGGTCGAGGAGCTGCTGGACTTCCGCAACCGCGCGCCCGGCATGCCGTACGCGCACCCGACCGTCGAGCACTTCGCACCGCTGTTCGTGACGCTGGGCACGGCGACCGACCCGGAGGAGCCGCCGGCGCAGACGATCGACGGGTTCTTCCTGGGCCTGTCCAAGCGCTCGTTCCAGGTCGCCTAGCGTCAGCTACCGGCGCCCCGCGCGGCACGGGTCAGGCGCAGCCGACCCTCGGGGTCGAGCTTGTCGAGCACCGCCCCGCAGATCTCCGCGAGGTGGTGCACCTGCTCGGGGGTGAGCAGGTCGAACAGGTTGGCCCGGACGGCGGCCACGTGCCCGGGGGCGGTGCGCACCACGGTCTCCCACCCGAGGTCGGTGAGCACCGCGTAGCTGCCGCGCCGGTCGTCGGGAACCTTCTCGCGGCGTACCCAGCCGGCCTCCTCCAGCCGGGTCACCGCGTGCGAGACCCGGCTGAGTGACGACTGGGTCAGCTCGGCCAGCTCGCTCATCCGCAGCGCCCGGTTGGGCGCCTCGGAGAGCATGGCGAGCAGGACGTAGTAACCGTGCGGCATGTTCGCGTCGGCCTGCAATTGCCGGTCCAGCGCCTCGAAGAGCAGCTGGTTCACCGCCAGGAAGCCGCGCCAGATCTGCTGCTCCTCATGACTCAACCACCGCGGCGTCGCCGCTGCCCGTCCCACATCGCCCAGCTTACGAGTGCCGGTCACGCGGGTCCCCGCCCGGTACGCTCGGCCGATGTCACACAGCGAGCACCGCGCGGCGCTGCGCACCGAGGTGGACCGGTTCGTCGCGCTGGTGTCGGCCGTGGCGCCCGGCACCCCGGTACCGACGTGTCCGGGCTGGGACCTCGCCGCGCTCGCGGTGGGCGAGGCGCTCTGACCCAGGTCCACGGATAGCGGAGGCATGATCGAGACACATCGCTGATGGTCGATGGGTAGTGTGGTGTTTCGACCGGTGGGCGTGGCGGTGTCCCGGATGGCGCCGGGTTCGCTGGTCTCCGTGGAGGCTC
>WNFV01000211.1_pt1 | contig 91616 bp, 76 predicted proteins | sample 5400101 | NCBI WGS metagenome assembly WNFV01 (sample SAMN13153361, study PRJNA577476) | soil metagenome | isolation source: 115 cm soil or saprolite under grassland replicate 1 | place: USA:California | collected 2016-06-15
GATCACCGGCAAGGGCGTCGGCGTGGCGCTCATCGACTCCGGCGTCACCCCGGTCAAGGGGCTCGGCGACTCGGCCGGCGTGGTCAACGGCCCCGACCTGTCGTTCGAGTCGCAGGCGGACAACCTCCGCTACCTGGACACCTTCGGCCACGGCACCCACATGGCGGGCATCATCACGGGTCGTGACCCCGAGGTCGAGGACGGCAAGGAGAAGGACCCCGGTCACTTCGTCGGCGTAGCGCCCGACGCCAAGCTGGTGAACGTCAAGGTGGCCTCCGCCGACGGCGCGGCCGACGTCTCCCAGGTGATCGCGGGTATCGACTGGGTCGTCACGCACCGCAACGACCCCGGCCTGAACATCCGGGTGCTCAACCTCTCCTTCGGCACCGACTCGGTGCAGGACGTGCAGCTCGACCCGCTGTCGCACGCCGTGGAGGCCGCCTGGCGGAACGGGATCGTCGTCGTGGTCGCCGTCGGCAACAACGGGGCGAGCGCGTCCCGGCTGTCGATGCCGGCCGTGAACCCGTACGTGATCGCGGTGGGCGCCGCCGACTCGCTGGGCACGGTGGACCGCAAAGACGACACCGTGGCGGACTTCAGCAGCCGCGGCAACACCTCGCGGCACGCCGACCTGGTCGCGCCCGGCAAGTCGTTGGTCTCGCTCCGCGACCCCAACTCGTACATCGACGCGCACTACCCGGGCGGTCTGGTGAGCAACGACCCGGCGCAGCGGTTCTTCCGCGGCAGCGGCACGTCGCAGTCCACCGCGGTGGTGTCCGGCGCGGCGGCCCTGCTGCTGCAGCAGCGGCCGAACCTCAGCCCCGACCAGGTCAAGAAGCTGCTGACGAGCAGTGCGCAGCAGATGCCGAAGGCGGACCTGCTCAGTCAGGGTGCCGGCCAGCTCGACATCAAGGGCGCGTTCGACACGGCCACCCCGTACTTCATGCAGGTTCACAAGGTCTCGCTCGGCATGGGTTCGCTGGAGAAGTCCCGCGGCACCGCACACGTGGCCGACGCGAGCGGCACCGAGCTGACAGGCGAGCAGGACATCTTCGGCCACGCTTGGAACGGGACCGTCTGGTCCGCCGAGGCGAGCGCGGGTACGGCCTGGGAAGGCGGCACCTGGAACGGCAACGCGTGGTCCGGCGACGGCTGGGACGGCGGCTCCTCGTGGGCGGGCCAGACCTGGAGTGGCCAGACCTGGTCCGGCCAGACCTGGTCCGGCCAGACCTGGAGCGGCCAGACCTGGAGCAACGCGACGTGGACCGGCCAGACCTGGAGCGGCCAGACCTGGTCCGGCCAGACGTGGTCCGGCCAGACCTGGTCCGGCGGCTACTGGTCAACCGCGGACTGGGGCTAGGGCCCGGCTGTGACTGCCCCCGCTGTGGCGCAGGGAACCGCCGTGGGCGTGCCGACCGCACGCCCACGGCGGTGGCCGTCGTCCGCCGGCAAGGTCGTGGCGCTCAGCCTGGGCATCGTCGCGGTGACGCTCGGCATCCACTTCTGGTTTCGTACCAGCGGGCTTCCGGCGGGTGATCGCCACTTCGTACCGTTCTGGATGCTGGTGCCGCTGTTCGCCGCCACCGAGGGGTTCGCGATCCACCTGAGGGTACGGCGCGGCGGACACGCGCTGAGCCTGAGCGAGATGCCGATGGTGCTCGGCGTGCTGGGCACCGATCCTGTGCTGCTGGTCGTCGCCCGGGTGCTGGGCGGTGGTGCGGGACTGGCGCTGCTGCGCCGGCAGCGGGGGATGAAACTCGGCTTCAACCTCGCCCTGCTCGGCCTGCAGGCGTCGGTCGCAGTGGTGGTGTTCCGGGCGGTCGCCGGGTCGGTCGGCTCGCTCGGGCCGCGGGAGTGGTTCGCGGCGTACGTGGCGATGTTCGTCACCGATGTGCTCGCCGACGTGCTGATCACCGCCGCCATCGCGGCGCACGACGACCCGGGGGAGTGGCGGCGGCTTCGGGCCGCGGCCAGAGGCGTACCGCTGGTGGCCGTGACGACGACGATCGCCCTGGTCAGCGCGCTCGCCGTGCAGTACGACCGCCGGGCGGTCGCGCTGCTCGTCGTGGTGTCGGTCGTGGCGTACCTGGGCTACCGGGCACACGTACGGCAGAGCCAGGGCCACGCCCAGGTCGAAGGCCTGTACGCGTTCACCCGTGCCTTGGACGGCTACCAGAGTGTCGACGACGTGGCCCGGGTGGTGCTCGGCGAGGCTCGTGACCAGCTTCGGGCCGAGGTCGCGGAGCTGATCCTTCCCGCTACCGAAGGCCGCCGGTTCGTACGGATGCGGCTGGTGGGTTCCGGCGGGGTCGAGACCACCTGGATCGACGGGCCGCCCGCGGACGCCTGGTGGGCGCCGGCTCAGGCCGGGGTCCCGGTGCTGCGGCCGGCGAAGCGCGACGACCGGCGGGGGCGCCCGGCAGCACCGGCGGACGGCATGGCAGTCCCGGTGCCGATCGGCGACGCGGAGCCCGCCGGCGTACTGCTGGTGGCCGACAGCCTGCCGGACCTGCCCACGTTCACCGGGGACCAGCTGCGGCTGTTCGGTGCGCTGGCCAACCACGCGAGCGTGTCCCTGGCCCGGGCGCGGCTGGTGGATCAGCTGCGTCAGGAGATCGCCGAGAAGGACTACCTCGCGCTGCACGACCCGTTGACCGGGCTGCCGAACCGGCGACAGCTCTACCGGCTGCTCGACACGGCGCTCGGCGTACCCGCTGGTGCGGCCGGCATGACCGCCGTGATGCTGATGGACCTCGACCGCTTCAAGGAAGTCAACGACGCGCTGGGACACGACGTCGGCGACGCGCTGCTGTGCGAGGTCGGCTCCCGGTTGCAGCGCCGGCTCGGGGCGTCGGGGACCGTGGCGCGGCTCGGCGGCGACGAGTTCGCCGTACTCCTGCATCCGGTCCGCTCCAGCGAGCAGGCGGTGGCGATCGGCAATGACCTGGCCAGGGAGCTGGAGCGACCGGTCCACGTCGGTCACCTCACGCTGAACCCGCGGGCGAGCATCGGCATCGCGCTCGCGCCGGGGCACGGCGACACCGCTTCGGCGTTGCTGCAGCGGGCCGACGTCGCGATGTACACGGCGAAGGAGACCGGCAACGCGGTACGCGTGTACCGCCCCCAGGACGACCAGAACACCGCCCAGCGGCTGGAGCTCATCGCCGACCTGCGGGAAGCCATCCGGTTGGAAGAGGTGGCGGTGATGTACCAGCCGAAGATCGACGTACGCACCGGCCGGATCACCGGTGCCGAGGCCCTCGCCCGGTGGAGCCACCCGCAACACGGGCAGGTCTCGCCCGACGTGTTCATCCCGCTCGCCGAGCACGCCGGGCTGATCCGTCCGCTGACCCTGCACGTGCTCAAGGTCGCGCTGCGCAACTGCCAGCGGTGGCGCCGGGCGGGCGACGACATGCACGTCGCGGTCAACCTCTCGCCGTACAGCCTGCTCGACACGGCGTTGCCGGACGTGGTCGGCCAGTTGCTCGCCGAGACCGGCATGCCGGCCTCCGCGCTCACGCTGGAGCTGACCGAGAGCAGCATCCTGGCGGACCCCAAAGCCAGTCGGAGCATCCTGGAGCGGATGGACGCGCTCGGCGTGAAGCTCGCCATCGACGACTTCGGTACGGGGTACTCGTCGCTCGGCCGGCTGCGGGAGCTGCCGATCCACTCCGTCAAGATCGACAAGTCGTTCGTACAGCGGCTGGGCGACGACCACCGGGACCGTGCGGTGGTGCGGTCCGCGGTGCAGCTCGGGCACGCCCTCGACCTCGAGGTCGTCGCCGAGGGCGTCGAGGACGCGGCCATCTACCACCAGCTGGTACGGGAAGGCTGCGACACCGTACAGGGGTACTTCGTGTCGCGGCCGCTGCCGGCGGAGGATTTCGTCGGGTGGCTCGCGGGCCGGGAGCGGAGCCTCGAGGCGCTGCGCCCCAGCCTGGCGAGCTGACCGACGGGCGGCTGCTCCGCACCCCAACGGCAACCCGAAGCCGCGGGATCTGCGACCGGGCACGCCGAGGCTGTCGGTTATGAGCAGCTTGTTGGCTATTCTGCACCGGCCGTCCGCGCGGCAACCTGCGCCGGACGCGCCGCACCGGGCGCACTTCCCCGGATCCGAACTGCCCCCGCCGGAGACCACCGTGCGACGCGCGTGGGTACGGCTGGTCGGCCTGTCCGCGCTGGCGGTCACCGTGGCATACCTGGTGTGGCGGACGGTGGCCACGCTGCACGGGGCGACGCTGTGGCTCGGCGTACCACTGCTGGTTCTCGAGGGGTGGGCGCTGATCTCGCTGTTCCTCTACACCGTGAGCCTGTGGGACCTGGACGCCGGCCGCGTCCCGGCGCCGGTGCGGCGTACGGACCTGCGGGTGGCGGCGCTGATCCCGACGTACAACGAACCGCGCGAGGTGCTGCTGCCGACCATCGCGGCGGCGGTCGCGATGCGGCTGCCGCACGAGACGTGGGTGCTCGACGACGGGCGGCGCCCGTGGGTGGCCGAGCTGGCCACGAGCCTCGGTGCCCGGTACACGACGCGGGAAGGCAACGAGCACGCCAAGGCCGGCAACATCAACGCGCTGCTGCCGAGGCTCACCGCCGACGTGATCGCGGTGTTCGACGCCGACCACGTGGCAGATGCGGACTTCCTGGTACGCACGCTGGGGTACTTCGACGATCCGAGGATCGCCCTGGTACAGACCCCGCAGGACTTCTACAACCTGGACAGCTTCGAGCACATCGAGCGCCCCGGAAGCCGCTGGTACAGCGCGCAGGACCTGTTCTACCGGGGCCTCGCCGCGGGCCGCAACCGCTGGAACTCCGCCTTCTGGTGCGGCACCAACGCGGTGGTACGCGTCGCCGCGCTGCGCGAGGTCGGCGGCGTCGCGACGCAGAGCGTCACCGAGGACATCCACACCACGATCCGGATGCACCGGCGGGGTTGGAAGACCGCGTACCACAACGAGGTGCTGGCGCGCGGTCTCGCGGCCGGCGACGCCGAGCAGTACCTCACCCAGCGGTTGCGCTGGGGTACCGGCGCCATGCAGGTGCTCCGTACGGAGAACCCCGGCGTGGTGAGCGGACTGCGCCCGATGCAGCGGGTCAGCTACCTGTCCACGCTGCTCGGCTGGTTCGACTCGTGGCGCACCCTGGGGTACGTGCTGCTGCCGGTCGCCACGGTGCTGACCGGGGCGATTCCGATCGCCGCGCCGGCCATGACTTTCCTGGCGTGGTTCTCGGCCGCGTTCGTGCTGCAGCGGCTCGCGCTGCGGGCGCTCGCCCGGGGCCGCGCACCGCAGATCCACTCGACCCTGTTCGAGTTCGTACGGCTGCCGGCCAACCTGCAGGCGACGACGGCGCTGTTCGCTCGGCGGCCGCTGCCGTTCGTGGTGACGCCGAAGGGACGCCAGGGCGGTGACGAGAGACGCCGTACGCCGCTGCCGCGGCTGATTCCCGCGCTGCTGGTCCTCAGCGCACTGGCCGCCGCCTGGTACGCCGCCACGAGCTTCGGCCTCACCCCGGTGACGTACCGGGTGCCGTGGGTGGCGCACGGCGCCGCGGTGTGGCTGCTGGTCAACGCGGTGATGCTGGTCCTGGCCGCGAAGCGGATCCGGCACCTGCGCTTCGCCGCCGAGCGACGCGCGTCCGTACGGTTCGAGCGGGCCGCCACGGTGAGTGTGGACGGTGTGCCGTGCCAGCCACGGGACGTGTCGCTCACCGGAGCCAGCGTGACGGCGCCCGGCGCGCTGCTGCGTACCGGCCAGCAGGTCCGGGTCCGGCTCGACGTCGGCGGCACCACGCTCGTACTGGGTGCGGTGGCCCGCTCCGTCGTCGCCCACGACGACGACCGGCAGATCGCCGGGCTGGAGTTCCACGACATCGGTCCTGCCGACCAGGCCAGGCTGGCGCTCGCGTTGTTCGGCACCGGGATCGTCCCGCAGTTGGTGCCGGCGCCCGATGGCGAGTCAGCGGCGAAAAGCCGCGGATTACGTACAGCGGACAAAGCCGCGTGACTCTAGGTATATGGGGGAGTAGCGTATCGTAAGCGACACAGCGGGAACGACACTGCTGGAACGACACCGCTAGCCGGCAACTGCTAGTGCGCGAGCGGGGAGCGGAGCAGCGGGTACATCATGCAGCCAGGTCGTGAGCTGAAGGTTCGGGAGCCGTCCGAGCCGGTCAACCACGACCCGCGGGACGGCGACCCGGCCACAGCGTTGCTGCGGGTGGTACGGCAGGGCGTGGCCGCCCTCGTCCAGCCCGACGCGGACCCGACACGGGTGGCGTCCAGCCTGGTCTCCGCGCTGCACCGGACGCCCGGCGTCGCCGACGTGTGGATATCCGCCGGGCGCCGCGTGGTGATCCACCTGCGACCCGGAGTCGGCAGCGAGCTGGTCGAGGAGGCAGTGCAGGCCGTCGTGGGGCTGCTCGAAGCGGCGCTGCGGATGTCCGCGGACGGTTACCCGGGCAGCTGGCAGCTCGACGGCGTCGACCCGGCCGCTCACGCGACGGCGATGCACGCGGTCGTCGACAACTCGAGCATGGTGATCGTGACCGTACGACCGGACGGTTCACAGTGGAGCGCGTCGGCGGCGTTCACCAAGCTGCTCGGCCACCCCAGGGACCCGCAGCCGCGCAGCCGGCTGTTCGAGATCGTCCACCCGGACGACCGTCCGGACCTGGTCGAGGCGATCTCGCGGATCCGCGACGGGGCCGGCACGTCGGGCCCGCTCGACCTGCGGGTACGCACCGCCGACGGTCGCTGGCTGGTGCTGCAGACCCGGCTGTGCGACCTGACCTGGCACCCGGACGTGAACGCCGTGATCGCGTACGCCACCGACGTGACCGGGGAGCGCGAGCTCACCCGGCGGCTGGACGTGGAACACGCCCGGGTCTCCGAACTCGTCGCCACCATGCACGCCGGCATCCTCGCCGAGGACGAGCAGGGCGTGGTCGTGCTGGCCAACGCGGAGTTCGTACGGATCTTCGGGTATCCGGGGCCGGTGACGTCGCTGCACGGGCGTACCCGGGACGCGGTGTTCGACGCGGTGCGGTCCCGCTTCGAGGCGCCCGCCGAGACGATCCGGCAGCTGCGCCGACTGGCCGCCGCCGACACGGTGGACGCCAACCAGGAGCTGACCCTCGCCGACGGCCGGGTGCTCGAGCTGGACTTCGTGCCGATCGTACGGGCGGAAGGCAGGATAAGCGCGTTGTGGCAGTTCCGCGACGTCACAGAGCGGGTCCGCTCGCAGCGGGCACTCGAGCAGCACAACGAGGCCCTGGTCAGCGTCGCGGAGGCGAAGAACGAATTCGTGGGTACGGTCTCGCACGAGATGCGTACGCCGCTGACCTCGGTGGTCAGCTTCACCCGGCTGCTGACCGAGGCCGGCGAGCTGAACTCCGAGCAGCACGACTTCCTGGTCGTGATCGAGCGGAACGTGAACCGGCTGCTGCGGCTCATCGACGACCTGCTGACCCTGGTCCGGTTCGAGGCGCGGCAGCACCAGCTCAAGCTGGACCGGGTCGACCTGGCGGACCTGTTGCAGACCGCGGCGAGCGAGTGGCGGCCGAAGGCGGCCCGGGCCGGCATCCGGTTGGACAGCGACGTCGCGCCCGGCCCGGAGATCGCCGCCGACGAGGTACGGCTGCGGCAGGTCGTGGACAACCTGGTCGGCAACGCCATCAAGTTCACCGACCCGGGCGGGACGGTGACCGTACGCGGAATTCCCCACTCCGGCGGCTGGCGGGTCGAGATCAGCGACACCGGAATCGGGATCCCCGAGGCCGACCTGCCCCGGATGTTCCAGACCTTCGCCCGGGCGTCCAACGCCGTCGAGCGAAGCGTGCCCGGCACCGGGCTCGGCCTGGTGATCGCCCGTACGATCGCCGAGCTTCACGGCGGCACCATCGGCGCCACCAGCGCGGAAGGTGCCGGCACCACCATCACGGTCTGCCTGCCCACCGACCCGGCTGTCGACACCTCGACACCGTAGGGAGGAACTCATGAGTCGAGTACTTGTCGTCGAAGATGACCAGGACATCGCCACGGCGCTGCGGCTGCTGTTGAACCGCAGCGGCCACGACGTGGAACACGCGCGTGACGGACGTACCGGCCTGCGGTTACTCCATTCGGGGCGGCCGGAGCTGGTCGTACTCGACATCGGGCTTCCGGTCATGGACGGCTGGCAGGTGCTGGAGCGGCTGCGCGACATCAGCGACGTTCCCGTGCTGATGCTCACCGCGCACGGCCAGGAGGCGGAGAAGGTACGCGGCCTGCGCGCCGGCGCCGACGACTACCTCACCAAGCCGTTCGCCAACCAGGAGCTGATCGCGAGGGTCGAGGCGCTGCTGCGGCGCGCCGGCAGCGCGAACTGGGACGAGGACGTGTACGACGACGGCACGGTGCGCGTGGAGCCGGCGAAACGGCTGGTCACCGTCGACGGACGGGAGCTCAGGCTGACTCCGACCGAGTTCCGGCTGCTCAACGTGCTGCTCCGGCACAACGGTGCGGTGCTCTCGCCCGGGCAGCTGCTCGCCCAGGTGTGGGACGACCCCACGGGCATCGGCCCGGAACGGGTGAAGTTCGCCGTGCTGCGGCTGCGTCGCAAGTGCGGCTGGGACGACCCCGCCGAGTCGCCCATCGAGGCGGTACGCGGCGTCGGCTACCGATACCGCGCACCCAGATAGGGCCCCGGCCGGCGCGGATACGAAGCCGCAACCGACCGGCACCGTGCCGCACAACGCCGCCGGATGACGGTGGACCCCGCGACGCTCTCGTCCGTCGGAGGGACTCATCGTCATGCATATCGATCTCGGTGCCGATCACCGTGTGTACACCGCATTCTCGTCCGGCACCGCGTCGGTGGCCGAGATGGTCACCGCGGCGGAGGCCGCCGGGCTGCACCGCCTGGTCGTCGCCGACGCCGCCGACTCGCGTACCACCTGGCTTCCGGCGTACCTGGCGGCCGTGGGCCGGGCGACACCCCGTACGGCGGTCTCGGTGCACGTCGGGCTGACCGTCCGGGTGGTCGACACCACCGGCCGGCTCGACCTGCCGCAGAGCCTGTCCGGCGTGGAGTACCTGGTGCTCAGCACCGAGTCGCTGGTGCTCCCCGCGGCCCGGCGCCGCGCCGGCGACATCGTCGGTACGCCGTCCGGCGGGCCGCCGCTGCGGGTGGATCCCGCGGACATCCTGGTCGGTGCGGTGTGCCGGGGACTGGCGCAGGCCACGGTCTGGGGCCAGCCGATCCTGGCCGATCCGTTCGCGCCGCTGCGCCGCCTGGGGCTGTCGGAGACCGGGCTGCGACCCGATCTGCTGCACACCCTGGCCCATGCCTGCCGGCAGGCGGGCGCCGCCGTCGAGATCAACGAGCAACGCCGCAGTCCGTCGCTGGCCGCCGCGGTGGCGCTCGCGGCGGTCGGCGTGCCGCTGTTGGCGGCCAGCGGTGCGCGTACCCAGGCCGAGCTTGGCCCCGGGGAGTACGTCCGGTCCGTCGCGGAAGCCACGACCCCCCGCGACTACGCCGCCATCTAATCGATCTGCACCCGTACGTCACCAATTGGCGCTACCGACGGCGCCGACAGTAGATGTGTCACGGCCACCCCGGCCGGGTCGGCCTCCACAGTCCCGACCACCCGATATCCCAGAGGAGTACCCGAAATGATCCGTCTGATCACCAAGCTGCAGGCGCTGCGCACGAACTCGGAGCGGGGCGCGACCGCGGTGGAGTACGGCCTGATGGTCGCCCTCATCGCCGCCGTCATCGTCGTCAGCGTCGGCCTGCTCGGCGGCGCGCTGGACACCAAGTTCACCCAGATCGTCACCGCGGTGACCGGCGCCGGTGCCTGACCCTTCCCCCCCAGTGGCCGGCCGGCGTCCGCCGGCCGGCCACGCCCGTCCCTGACCACCAGACGATGCCGAGGAGACAGCCATGAACCGCAGCCGACCGGACCGCGCGACGGGCCGCCGCATTGCGGGTCCCCGCGAGCGGGGTGCCGCGGCTGTGGAGCTTGCGCTGGTGCTCCCGCTGCTCGCGCTGCTGCTGTTCGGGATCATCGACTTCGGCCGGATGCTGAACGCCCAGGTCACGCTCACCGAGGCCGCCCGCGAGGGCGCCCGGGCGGCGGCGTTCCGGGCCGATCCGGCCGCCCGGGTCCGTACGGCCACCTCGGGCCTGGACTCGGTCACGGTCACCGCCACGAGCTGTCCCACGTCCCCGTCGGCCACCGACGACGCCGTGGTGACCGTCCGCCACGAGTTCCGGTTCATCACCCCGGTGGGAAGCCTGACCGGCCTGTTCGGCAGCGGCGTCGGCGACACCGTCACCCTCACGGCCAAGGGAGTCATGCCATGTCGTGGCTGAACCGGTGGCGTACCGGCGACCGGTCCCGGCGGCGCGGCCGCGAACGCGGTGGCATCGCCGCGATCGTCAGCATCCTGCTCGCCGGCGGCGTACTGCTCGGCACCGGCGCCCTCGCCGTCGACGTCGGAAAGCTGTACGTCGAGCGGGAGGAACTGCAGAGCGGCGCGGACGCGGCGGCCGTCGCGGTCGCCGAGGCGTGCGCCCGCACCACCACCGGCTGCCAGGCGAACGCCGCGACCCTCGCCCGTCGCTACGCCGACGCCAACGCCAAGGACCAGACCTCCGCCGTCTCCGCCGTCTGCGGCCGTACCGGTGGCCTGCCGGGCTGTCCCACCGGCGCCGCGAACCTCACCGCCTGCGTCGGGAACCCCCCGGCGACCGGCGCCTATGTGGAGGTACGTACGAGCACCAGGCTGCCCGACGGCACCACCCTGCTGCCGCCCACCCTGGCCCAGACGCTGCTCGGGCACCGGGGATTCCAGGGCGTCAACGTCGCCGCGTGCGCCAGGGCGGCGTGGGGTGCGCCGCGTACCGGCTGGGGACTCGGCCTCACGATCTCGACCTGCGAATGGCAGGCGAACACGCTGGGCGGTACGACCTTCGCGCCTGCCCCGCCCTACTCGGACGTGCTCCCGTTGCCGTCGTTCGACATGCCGGTCATGTTGCACGCCAACGGCGCCACGACCTGCCCCGCCGGTCCGTCCGGTTGGGACCGGCCGGGCGGCTTCGGCTGGCTGAACGACCCGGACCAGATCTGCTCCACCCTGGTGGCGGTCGACGGCACGTACGGCGGCAACACCGGTACGTCGAGCTCACAGGCCTGCCAGACCCGGCTCACCCAGCTCCGCGACGCCCACGAGGTGGTGCTGATGCCGGTGTACGACGGCGTCAAGGGCACCGGTGCCGGGACCACGTACCACCTGGCCGGGATGGCCGCGTTCGTGCTCACCGGCTACCACCTGCCGAGCCTCAAGGAGAAGTCCTGGCTCACCGGCAGGCACTACTGCGTCGGGGAGCAGTGGTGCGTCTACGGCTACTTCACCCACGCGCTGATCCCGGCCGGCTCGGGTGAGCTCGGCGGCCCCGAGCTCGGCGCGTCGATCGTGACCGCGATCGGCTGACCCCACCTACCGACCCGTCTAGCCACCAGGAAGATCCGATGAGACGACGTATGCCTTTGATCCTGCTCGCGGCGCTGCTCGCGCTGCTCGGCACCGCCGGCCTTCTGCTGTACGTACGCTCCGCGGATGCCCGCGCGCTCGCGGGCAAGCAGGCGGTGACCGTACTGGTGGCCACGCAGCGGATTCCGGCCGGCACCAGTGCGGCCCGGATCCGTACCGAGGGGTACCTGCAGCGGGTACGGATGCCCGCCGAGACCGTACCCGCGGACACCCTGGCGAGCCTCGACGACCTCGACAAGCTCGTACTGACCTCCGACGTGCAGCAACGCCAACTGGTGCTGCGCGGCATGTTCGGCGACGCCTCGGCGGTCACCGACGGACTGGCGATCCCGAAGGGCAAGGTGGCGGTCACCGTCCTGTTGGGCGCTCCGCAGCAGGTCGCCGGGTACGTCCGCCCCGGTTCCAAGATCGCCGTGTTCGACACGTACACCACCTTGGACGGGAAGGGGCGGGTGCCCGCGGGCGACGGGCTCAGCCGCGACCACAACGCCAACCAGGCCACGCAGCTGCTGCTGCCGCGGGTCGAGGTGATCGCCGTGGGCGGCAACGGGTCCGGCGGCGAGACCTCCACGCAGCCGACCGATGCCGCGTCGCCGGGCGCCGCCGCGCAGACCGGGAGCGTCCTGGTGACCGTCGCGGTGACCCAGCACGACGCGGAACGACTGGTGCACGCCGCGCAGACCGGCACGCTCTACCTCGCCCTGCTCACCGAGAGCTCGACCGTCACGCCCGGACCGGGCGTGGACAACCACTCCCTCTTCTGACTAGTTGGTGACCTGCGATGACCATCCTCTACGAACCGTCCGACGCGGCCGCCGTACAGGCGACGCCCCTGCTGCCGGGCCCTCAGCGGGCGGCCACGCTCGACGAGCTGCACCACCTGCTCGGGCAGTCCCCCGACGAGCTGGTCGTGGTGTTCGGGCCCGGTGCCGACACGCGCGACGCGTTGTCCTTCGCCGCCGACCAGCGGGTACGCCGCCCCGAGCTGGGTGTGATCCTGCTGTGCCGTGAGGTGGCCGCCGCCCTGCTCGCCGACGCGTTGCGCGCCGGGATCCGGGAGGTCGCCGACGTGGCGGACCCCGCGGCGGTACGCGACGCCTGCGAACGCTCCCGTCGACTGTCCCTGCGGATGGGCGGCGCTCCGGTGCCGGACACCAGCCCACCGGCGCAGGGCCGGGTGATCACCGTGTTCGCCGGCAAGGGCGGCTGCGGTAAGAGCACCATCGCCGCCAACCTGGGAGTCGCACTGGCCGCCGGCGGCGCCCGGCGGGTCTGCGTGGTCGACCTGGACCTGGCCTTCGGGGACGTGGCGATCATGTTGCAGCTGGTCCCGACCCGGTCGATCGCCGACGCGGTGGAGATGACCGACGAGCTGGACGAGACGGGCCTGCGCTCCCTGCTCACCTCGTACGGTTCGGGGTTGGACACGCTGCTCGCGCCGGCCGGGCCGACCGAGGGGGAGCGGGTGAGCGGCGACCTGGTGCGGAACATCCTCGGCGTGGCGCAGACGCTGTTCGACTACGTCATCGTGGACACCCCGCCGCAGTTCACCGACCAGGCGCTGGCGGCGCTGGACCTGTCGTACCGGTACGTGGTGCCGGCGACGCCGGACATCCCGACCCTGAAGAACGTCCGGGTCACCCTCGACACGTTCGACGACCTCGGTTATCCGAAGGAGCACCGGCTGGTGGTGCTCAACCGGATGGACACCCGGCTGGGGCTCACCGCGGCCGACATCGAGCGCGTCGTGACCACCCCGATCGCCGTACGGCTGCCGGCCAGCAACGACGTGCCGCTGTCGATCAACCGGGGGGTCCCGATCATGCTCGCCGACCCGGGTCACCAGTTCAGCCGGGGGATCCGGCAGCTCGCGGACCGGATCACGGCCGACGCCGACGCGGCGGTCAAGCCGGTCGTGGCGGCCGGCGCGCGGAAGCGGCTGCTCTCCTGGCGCGGGCGGTGACCGGCGATGGGACTGGTTGACCGGCTCGCCGTACGGGAGGCCGTCGAGCCCGGCGCGGTGGCCCCGCCGGAGCTCTCGCCGACGGCCCGGCAGACCGCGCGCCTCGGCGACGTCATCGGGGAGGTACGGACCCGGGTGCACCAGGAGGTCCTCGACACCCTCGGCCCCCGGCTGTACGAGGAGACCGGCGACGAGGCGATCGAGGAGCGGGTACACGAGGCGATCGGCGACATCATGGCGGCGCAGCAGACGCCGCTGACCGCCGCCGACCGTACCCAGGTGGCTCGCGAGGTTGCCGACGAGATTCTCGGCCACGGGCCGATCGAACCGCTGCTGCGGGACCCGGACGTCACCGAGATCATGGTGAACGGCCCGGCCCAGATCTACGTCGAGCGCTCCGGCCGGCTCAGTACGGTCAACGCCCGGTTCCGGGACGAGACGCACCTGCGGCGGGTGATCGAGAAGATCGTCACCCGGGTGGGCCGGCGGATCGACGAGGCGAGCCCGATGGTGGACGCGCGGCTCGCGGACGGCAGCCGGGTCAACGCCGTCGTACCGCCGGTGGCGCTGGACGGGTCGAAGCTGACCATCCGGAAGTTCTCGGCGGACCCGTTCAAGGTCGACGACCTGATCGCCTTCGGCACGATGACGGCTCCGGTCGCCGAGCTGCTCCGCGCCTGCGTCAAGGGCCGGCTGAACCTGGTGATCAGCGGCGGCACCGGCTCCGGCAAGACGACCACGCTCAACGTACTGAGCAGCTTCATCCCGTCCGACGAGCGGATCGTCACCATCGAGGACGCCGCGGAGCTGCAACTGCACCAGGATCACGTACTGCGCCTGGAGTCCCGGCCGGCGAACATCGAAGGCCGGGGCGAAGTCAAGATCCGTGACCTGGTACGCAACTCGCTGCGGATGCGCCCGGACCGGATCGTCGTCGGGGAGGTCCGCGACGGCGCCGCGCTGGACATGCTGCAGGCGATGAACACCGGCCACGACGGCTCGCTCACCACCGCGCACGCCAACACGCCGCGGGACACCATCGCCCGGCTGGAGACGATGGTGCTGATGGCCGGCATGGACCTGCCGATCCGCGCCATCCGGGAACAGATCGCCTCGGCGATCGACGTGATCGTGCAGGTCTCGCGACTGAAGGACGGCTCCCGGAAGATCACGCACATCACCGAGGTGCTCGGGATGGAAGGCGAGATCATCACCCTGCAGGACCTGTTCCTGTTCGACTACCGGGCTGGCATGGACGCCCGCGGCCACTACCGCGGCTCCCTGGTGTCGACCGGCCTGCGGCCCCGGTTCCTCGACAAGCTGGCCGGCCACGGGCTCGCACTGCCCGCGGATCTCGCCGCCGTGGGCGTCGGGGCCGTCCCGTGATCGGCCGGCTGGTTCGTACGGTCGTGGTGCTGGTCGTCGCGGTGCTGGGGCTGTGCGCCCCGGCGCTGGCCGCGCCCGCGGACGACCTGTCCGTCTCCGATCTGCGGGTGGCGACCGGCACGGTGGGTTTCCTGCTCACGGCCCCGGCCCCCGACCCCGCGGCGATCTCGGTACGCGTCGACGGCACACCGCTGCGGACCAGGGCGACCGCGCTGCGCCCCAGCGTCGTCGTGGTGATCGACACCAGCGGTTCGATGGCCGGCGCGCCGCTCGCCCAGGCACGGTCGTTGGTCGTCGCGTACGCCAAGGCGCTCGGCGCCGACGCCGAGGTGGGGCTGGTGACCACCGGCGGGCGGGCGAGGACCGTACTCGACCCCACCACGGACCGCGCGGCACTGAGCCGTGCGGTCACCCGGCTGGCCGCCAAGGGCAGGACCGCGCTGTACGACGGCCTGCGGACCGCCGCCGCCCTGCTCCCCACCACTGCCCGGTACGCCGACCGGCGGATCCTGGTGCTCTCGGACGGCGCCGACACCGCGTCGGCCACCACCCTGAGGCAGCTCGACGAACTGGGCGCCACGATCGACGCGATCGCCTTCGGCCGGCACGCCGGTGGCGTACTCCCCGGTCTCACCGGACGCAGCGGCGGCAAGCTGGCCGCGGCGACCGACACCGGGGCGCTGCGCACGATGACCCAGCGGTCGGTCTCGGTCCGGGTCGACGTACCGGACGATCTCGCCGGACGACACGTCGGGCTCGAGATCGAGGTCGCCGCCGGCAAGCGGCTGGTCACCACCGTGCCGGTGACGTTCGCCGCCGCAGCCGGTCCGGCGCCCGTACGCGTGCCAGCCGGGCCGGGGTGGCTGCTGCCCGGAGCGGCGGCACTGACCGCGGCCGGGCTGTTCCTGGCCCTGGTTCTGGTGCTGCGCCCCGGGTTCGTGCAGCGCCGGGAGGAACGGCGGCTGAACCAGATCGAACACCACCGGGCCGGCCGGTCGCTGCCGGTCCGCAGCGGCGCGGCGCCGTCGGTGCACCCGATCGCGTCGGTGATGCTCGGCTGGACCGAACGCGTGGTCCGGGCCCGCGGTTCGGCGGAGCGGATCACGGTGCAGCTGGACCGTGCCGGTGTGACGCTACGACCCAACGAATGGCTGCTGCTGCGGATCTGTGTCGCCCTGGCGATGGTCGCGCTCGGCGTACTGCTGCTGCCGTGGTGGGCCGCGGTGCTGCTCGGCGCACCGGGGGGTTGGCTGCTCACCCGGCTGTACCTCGGGATGCGCGGCGCTCGCCGGGCCCGCGGCTTCGCCGAACAACTTCCGGACTCGCTGCAGCTGGTCATCGGCGCGCTGCGGTCCGGGTTCTCGCTGCCGCAGTCGCTCGACGTCCTGGTACGCGAGGGCGGTGAGCCGGTCGCCGGCGAGTTCGGCCGGGCGCTGGCGAAGACCCGGCTCGGCATCGAGATGGAAGCGGCGCTGGACGAGGTGGCCGAACGTACCGGCAGCCAGGACCTGGAGTGGCTGGTGATGGCGATCCGGATCCAGCGCGAGATCGGCGGCAACCTGGCCGAGGTGCTGCAGACCACTGTGGACACCATGCGGGAGCGTTCCAGGCTGCGCCGGCACGTCCGGGCGCTGTCGGCGGAAGGCCGGCTGTCGGCCTGGGTGCTGACCGGCATGCCGATCGCGGTGGCGGGCTGGCTCGGCCTCACCCGCGCGGAGTACCTGCGTCCGCTGGTCACCGAACCGATGGGGATCGCGATGCTGACCGTCTCCGTGGTGATGCTGGCGGTGGGCGCGTTCTGGATGAGCCGGCTCGTCAAGGTGGAGGTCTGACATGACACTCGGCTTTCTTCTCGCCAGTGCGGGTGCGTTGGCCGCCTCCTTCGCCGTCTTCGTACTGTCCCTTGCCTCGGGTACGGCACCGCGCGCCGAAGTGGAGCGGACCCTCGCCACGGTGGACCGGACGTACCAGCTGGTCGGCGAGCCGGACGGGCCGGCGCCGTTCTCCGAGCGGGTGGTGACGCCGCTGGCCAGGCGGGTCGGCGAGCTGGTCCGGGTGCTCACCCCGACCGCCGCGGTGGCCCGGCTGGAGCGGCACCTCGACCTCGCCGGCAAGCCGCGCGACTGGCCGATGTCCCGGGTGATGCAGGCGAAGGGCACGGCCACCGTGGTCGTCGCCGCGCTGGGCGTCGCGATCGGCGCCCTGTACGGCGGCCCCGGCATGAGCCTGCTCGGCGCCGTCGGTGGCGCCGTCGCGGGCTTCTTCGTACCGGACCTGCTGGTCTACAACCTCGGCGTACGGCGGCAGCAGGAGATCCGGCGGACGTTGCCGGACATCCTCGACGTACTCACGATCTGTGTCGAGGCGGGGCTCGGCTTCGACGCCGCGCTCGCCCAGGTGGCGCAGAACGGCAGGGGACCGATGGCCGGGGAGACCTCGCGGCTGCTGCAGGAGATGCGGATCGGCATGTCGCGTACCGATGCGATGCGTACGCTGGCGCAGCGCACCACGATCCAGGAGCTCCGTACGTTCGCCTCCGCCATCGTGCAGGCGTCCGAGCTGGGCATCCCGATCGCGAACGTGCTGCGGGAGCAGGCGAAGGAGATGCGGCTGCGCCGCCGGCAGCGCGCCGAGGAGCAGGCGCAGAAGGTGCCGATCAAGATCCTGTTCCCGATGCTGTTCTGCATGTTCCCGTCGCTGTTCGTGGTTGTGATCGGCCCCGGTGTGATCAACATGATCCGGATGTTCTCCGCCTGATCCGAGCCCGTACCGCCCGGTGGGGGAGCCTAGGAAATTGCTCGGCCCGAGCCGTGTGGCTCGGGCCGGCGGTGTCAGTTCAGGGTCGAGGGTCTGTCGGGGTTGGTTAGCGGTGGCCGTACAGCCGGACCAGGCCGCGGTAGTCGCCGAGCCCCAGCAGCCGCTTGTACGTGCACGACGGGATCGTCGTGGTCATCACCTGTCCGGGGTGGTAGCGCGGATCCACGTGGCCGAGGCCGAGGGTGTGGCCGCGCTCGTGGACCACGACGGACTGCAGGTCGGTGCCCCGGCGGCAGCCGGACGGCTTGGTGGTGAACCAGGAGGCCGAGTAGTTGAGCACCATGTCCGAGGCGAGGACGTACCGGGTCCCGGTGCCGCCGGAGTAGTAGGTGCAGGCGATGCCGAGCGCCTTGTCGAGGCGCGCCCAGCTGGCGACGTTCCACCCGTCGTTGCCGGTGCAGGTGCCTGCGCTGTCGATCTGGGCGTGCCGCCAGTTCTTCCCCAGGTACTTCTGGCTGACCTTCAGGTCGGCGGGCTGTCCGCACCGGTTGCGGCCGGCGAACACGGAGCTGGTGGCGGCCACGATGGCGGACTCCGCCGTACCGGTCACCGAGTTCGGCCGGTTCTTCGGGTTGTAGTACCACTGGTACGTCTTGCCCGCCCGGTATCCGAGGTGCTTGTACGTCCCGTCGCCGCAGGTCGAGCTGGTGGTGGCGGCGGGTAGCAGCACCGCGGGTTGCGCGGTCACGTGGTGGCCGTGCACCCGTACCGAACCGTCCGCGGCGTGGTCGACCACCAGCTCGAGCTCGCCGTCGGTGGTGACGGCGGAGGCGGCCACGGCCGTCCCGGCCTCGGGGACGGCGGCGGCGATCCCGTCGTACGTGATGGTCTTGCCTTCCAGCCCGCAGCGTCGCGCGTCGGGCGCGCTGACGGACTCGAGGCTGTCCGCGGGCACCGCGGCCGCGGCACACCAGGCCAGCGTGCTGTCGGGCCCCCGGACGAGGTGCTCGGCACCGATGAACAGCGGCACCGTGGCGGCCAGCGCCGCGACGAGCGCGACCCGGGACCACGGGCGGCGGGCCGGCGAAGCGACCCGCGGGTCACCGGGAATGCGAAGGAGTTCTGTCATACCGGACACCGTCTGAGAGGTCCGTTCGCCCCGTCGGTTCTCGCCAGGTGCAGCTCGGTTGCATGCTGGGCGTTTCCGGGTTTCTGACCGGTTTTCGCCGTATTTTGACACTACTTTGCGTACGAGGCGTTGTACGGAGAGTGGATTCGACCGCGTGCGACGGGAGACCGGGAGCGAGCGTGGCAGACAGGCGTGCGTTGACCAGGACGGACCGCGTCGCGTACGGCTGCCTGCTCGCCGCGTTCGTAGTGCCGCTGCTCGTGGCCAGCCAGTACGGTCGGGCGGCGCTGCTGACCGCGGTCGTGCCGGCCGCCGTCTACGCCGTGCTGTCCGCCGCCGGCCTGTGGTGGGTCGGGCGGCGGCTGGCCGACAGATGGAGCATCGTGTTCGGCCTGTCGTGGGGCGCCGCCGGCGCCGCACTCGTGGGCCTGCAGCTCGTCCAGCTCGTGTACGCGTCCGGCACCTGGAACCTGGTACGGGCCGTGGTGTTCGCGCCGGCCGTCGAAGAGTCGCTCAAGCTGCTGGCCGTGGTGGTCACGGCAGCGCTGCTGTCGGCGAGGGAGCGGCGGCGTTCCGGGAGGCTCAGCTTCCTGCTCGCCGCCGCGGCGAGCGGCATCGGCTTCGCCTTCACCGAGAACCTCGTCTACTTCGCGATGTGGTACCACGCCAGCCCGGCGCTCGGGCAGGATCCGGTCGGCACGATGCTCCACTTCGGCCTGTCCCGGGGGCCGGTGGCGCTGCTGGGACATCCGCTGTTCGCCGCGCTCGGCGCCGCGGTCGTCGCGACCGGGCTGGGGCGGCGTACCCCGGAACGGGTGGGGTTGGTCGTCGCCGGATTCGCCGTCGCCGTGGGCACCCACGCCGGGTGGAACCTCATCGCGGAGACGACCAGCGATCCGTTGCCGGTGACGGCGTACGGTGTGCTGCTCCTCGCGGTCGCGACGCCGGTCGTACTGCGCCTGCGCGGCGTCACGATCCCGCAGGTACGACCCGCAGAGCCGCGGGTACGGCCTGCCGAGCCGCGCCCGCCGGTACGGCCTGTCCAGCCGCTCCCGGAGAGTGCCGGCCGGTGGCGGGACCTCGACACGGTTCCGCGGCCCGGCGAGGCTGCGGCGCCGCCCGGTTACCAGTCGGCGAAGCCCGGGGACGTCCGCGACCACAACGATTCCGCGCCCCGGCGGGCACCCGATGAGGGCATCGCCGCCGGGCGGGAAGGCCGGTTCGAGGAGCCGGCCGAGGAGCGGGTCGGGGCAGGGGTCGAGACGGTCGAGGAGCACATCCGGGTGCTGTTGCAGCATGACCACGCCGCCGAGGCGCTGCGGCTGCTCGACCGGCTGCTCGGCGTACGGCGCAGCCCGGCGGAGGTCGCGAAGCTGCGCGTCCTGCGGCTCGCCACGGTGGTGGCGGCATCGCCCGGGGCGGAACAGGGAGCCCAGGACGCGGTCACGGCGGCATGGAGCGCGCTGGCCGACCATCCCGACCCGCGGCTGCTCGGTCGCTACCACACCCTGGTCGGCTCGCTGCGGTACGGCGCCGGATCGATCGAAGAGTCGCTGGACCACTTCCGCGACGCGGAGTGGGCGCTGCAGGGCGCGCAGCCCGCGTACGGCATGGTCGAAGCCTGGTACGAGCTTGCCGCGGCGTACTCGCGCGCCGACCTGCACACGCTCGCCTTCAGTGCGTACCGGACGGCGAGACGCCTGGCGACCGGCGGCGACACGTACTCCCCGGGGGCGCTGGTGCCGGTGCGGCTGGCGCTGTCTCGCGACCACCGGGGAGACACCGAAGGCTGCCAGCGGATCCTGCGTACGGTCGTGTCGGACTTCGTGCACCGGCGGCGCGAAGGCGGACTGCGGACCGTACCGCCGTACGAGCTGGCCGTGTACGGCTACGCGGCGGCGCGCCTGGCCGCGCTCGGCGAGGCGGTGACCGTGGATCCGGCCCCGCTGCTGGAGGCCGGGGGAAACCAGGAGCTGGTGCGGACGATCCGCCAGGCGGGCACCGCCTGCCTGTCCATCGCCGCCCGGAAGCACACCGAAGCGCTGCTGCTGATCAGCCGGATTCCGCACCGGGAGGACCCGCTGGCGGCCGCGGAACTGCCCCGGCTGCGGTCGATCGCGTACGCCGGCCTGGGCGCCTTCGAAGCCGCGTACGCCGCCGAACGCGAGGTGATCCGCGCGGTCGCCCGCACCCTGATGCGTACCCGTGAAGGGCTGGTTCGCGCGGCCGTGGCGCGCAAGGAGCCGGCGACCCGTAGCCGGGGAGTGGACGCGGCCCTGCTCAACCGGCTCACCGGCCTGCCGGACCGGCGGTACCTGGAACAGCACCTGCGGCAACTGCCGGGCGGCGCCGACGTGGTGCTCGGCATCATCGACATTCACGGCGTACGGCACAACCCGGCTTCCGGGCTGCTGCTGCGACGGCTCGCGGCGATCCTCTCGCAGGTGCTCCGGCAGGGCGACCTGATCGCCCGGTACGGCGAGAGCCAGTTCGTCGTCGTGCTGCACGACATCGGACTCGGCGCCGCGGAGCGGATCGGCCGGCGGATGCTGCGTACGGTCGCCGACCAGGAGTGGGAGTCGCTCGTACCGGAGTCGCGGGTCGGCATCGACGTCAGCTGGGCCGCGCTCGACCCGTCCCTGGGCGGCCTCGCCGCTGCCACCGCCGCGCTCAAGTCGCTCGGTGCCGCGCAACGAGCCAGGATCACCTGAGTACGGGCAGCGGCATGACGCGGGTACACACACCCACAAGTCGACCTGGTCCCGGGTCGGCCGCCATCCACTGGGTGAACGGCACGGACCGGCCGCGTGGCGACCGGCAGCCCGCCGTACCCGGTCAGCCGTACGCCCCGATCCGGCCGCTGGCCTCACCGGGCAGCGGCGGCCGGGTGCTGCCGTTCGCCATCGTGGCGGGGCTCGCCTTTCCCACGATTCCGTTCGCCACCATCGACAACCTGAGTGCGCTGGTCGCCGCCACGGTGATCTTCGTGGTGATCGTGTCCGGTGCGTTGGTGCTGCCCTGGCAGCGCTGGCCGGCCTGGTGCGAGGTGATCCCCGTATACGGGTTCCTGGCGGTCATCGCACTGCTCCGGGAAGGTGCCGGTGGCGGCGCGTCCGGGTACGGCCCGCTCGCGATCCTGCCCGTGGTGTGGCTGGCGCTCTACCACAACCGGTGGCAGTTGATCGTCGGGCTGGTGCTGGAGGCGGCGGTGTTCTTCGTGCCGCCGGTGGCGATCGGGGGGCCGGCGTACCCGATGGCGGAGCTGCGCCGCACGTTGCTGCTGGTCGCGGTCTCCGGGGTGGTGGGGGTGACCACGCACCGGCTCGTGGCCCGCAAGCGACGCAACACCGTCGCCCTCGCCGAGGCCGCCGCCCGGATCCGCCGCGACCACGAGTTCACCAGTACGGTGCTCGACACCGCCAACCACCTGGTGCTCGTGCTCGACGGGAACTACCGGATCCAGTTGTTCAACCGCAGCTGCGAGCAGCTCACCGGCCGGCGGCTGCGCGATGTGGCCGGCGACCCGGCGTGGTGGCTGTTCGCCCGCCCCGGGGAGGTCGCCGCGGCGGGGCAGGCGTTCACGTCGGTGCTCGCCGGGCGGTACCCGCAGCACGGCGAGAGCGACTGGCTGGCGACAGACGGGGCCCGGCACCGCGTGGCGTGGACCAGCACCGCGCTGCGGGACGAGTCCGGGAAGATCAGCCACATCCTCGTCACCGCGCTGGACGTCACCGAACGCCGCAAGCTGGAACGGCTGTTCGCGGACGTACTCGAGGCGGCGACCGAGCAGGCCATCATCGGCAGCGACTCCGACGGCCTGGTCACCGTGTTCAACGTCGGAGCGCAGCGGCTGCTCGGCTACCGCCCGGACGAGGTGAAGCACCGGTCGACCCTGACCTCGTTCCACGACCCCGCGGAGATCGCCGACCGGGCCGCCGAGCTCGGCATCGCGCCGGGGTTCGAGGTCATCGCCGGCCGGGCGCGCGCCGGCGACACCGAGACCCGGGAATGGACGTACGTCCGCAAGGACGGCAGCCACGTCCCGGTGTCGCTCACCACGAACTCGATCCGTGACGCCGCCGGCGAGATCGTCGGGTTCGTGGGCATCGCCCGGGACGTGACCGCCGAACGGGAGGCCACTCAGGCGCTGGTCGAGGCGTACGAGCGGGAGCGCGCGGCGAGCGAACGGTTGCGCCAGCTCGACCAGGTACGCAGCGACTTCGTGTCGTCCGTCTCGCACGACCTGCGTACGCCGCTGACCAGCGTGCTGGGGTACGTGGAGATGCTGCTCGACGGGGACGCCGGCGACCTGACGCCGGGCCAGAGCCGACTGCTCGAGGTGGCGCACCGCAACGCGCGCCGGCTGCTGGCGCTGGTGCAGGACATCCTGTTGATCTCCCGGATCGACGCCGGCATGTTCACCCTGAGCCGGCACCCGGTCAGCATCGACAAGGTCGTCAACGGCGCACTCGAGGCGCTCGGCCAGCCGGTCGGCCGCGACGTACGGATCTCGGTGGCGACGCCCGACGACCCGTTGATCGTGGAGGCCGACACCGAGCAGCTCGAGCGCGCGTTGACCAACCTGATCGGCAACGCCGTGAAGTTCACGCCCGACGGTGGCCGGGTCGTACTCACCGCCGCCGCCGAGTCCGGGATGGCCGTGCTGCGGGTCAGCGACACCGGGGTCGGGATCCCGGTAGAGGAGCTGCCGCGGGTGTTCGACAGGTTCTTCCGGTCCTCCCGTACGCAGCGGCAGGGCATCCAGGGGACCGGGCTGGGCCTGGCCATCACCAAGGCCATCATCGAGGCACACGGCGGGTCGATCGAGGCCGCCTCCGAGCCCGGCCAGGGCACCACGGTCAGCTTCACGGTGCCGCTGGCGCAGCCGGGGACCTTCGCCGGCTGACCGCCGGCCGCTACCAGTTCGCAGCCGCGTCGCATCCGGGCGACTACCCGGACCCCGGCACGTTGGGGAGCACAGGTCATCCCCGAGACAAGCGAACGGACAGGTAGCGCGTGATGCGACGACACATGGCAACCGTGACCCTCATGACGGCTCTGGTGGCAGCCGGTGTCGCCGGCACCGCCGCACCGGCGCTGGCCGCCACTGGGCAGAGCAACGCCGTGGTCGCCACCGGCGGCGGGTCGCTGAACGTACGGGCCACCCCGGGTACGGCGCTGCGCCGGGTGGGGACGCTCGCGGACGGCGCCCGGATCCGGGTGGTGTGCCAGCAGCCCGGGCAGCGCATCGCCGGAGCCGTCCGCACCACGGCGCTGTGGGACAAGCTGCCCGACGGCCGGTACGTCACGGACGCGTACGTCCGGCGGTCCGGCACCGGGCTGCCGCGCTGTGGCGAGCAGGCCGAGCCGGCGCCGTCCGGCGCCTGGGTGGCGCCAGCCAACGGGCGACTGGTCAGCGGATTCCACACCAAGGATCGACCGACCCACGACGGCGTCGACCTGGGCGCGGCTCGCAACACCCCGGTGCGGGCGGCCGCGGCCGGCAAGGTCAGCCTGGTCAGCTGCAACGTCAGCGCCGGCCACAGCTGCGACGTCGACGGCGGCCTGTCGGTCAAGGGCTGCGGCTGGTACGTCGAGATCGTCCACGACGACGGGCTGCTCACCCGCTACTGCCACCTGATCCGCCGACCGGTCGTCACGGTTGGCCAGCCGGTCAAGCCGAGCCAGATCATCGGGTACGTCGGGTCCTCGGGCAACTCCTCCGGCCCGCACCTGCATTTCGAGGTACGCCAGCTGCGCGCTCAGGGATACCAGCCCGTCGACCCGGTGCCCTTCATGGCAGCCCGGGGCGTCCACCTGGCGTAACCCCGGTGGCTCCGTGCCGGTTCGGCAGGTCCGTCAGGTGCGGCCCTCGGCCAGCAGTTCCTCGACGCGGTTGGTCAGGTCGCGGAGGCTGAACGGTTTGATCACGTAGTCGTCGGCGCCGACCTCGATGCCTTCCTCCATGTCGCTGTCGCTGGCCCGCGCGGTCAGCAGGATCACCGGCAGGTCGGCGGTGGCGCGCTCCGTACGCAGCGCCCGGCACACCTCGATGCCGGTCATCCCCGGCATCATCACGTCGAGCAGCGCGATGTCGGGGCGGTTGGCTCGGATCGCCTCCAGGGCGGCCTGGCCGTCCTCCCGCGCCACCACCGCGTGGCCGACCTGGGTCAGCCTGAACTCGACGAGGTCGCGGATGTCGGGGTCGTCGTCGGCGATGAGTACGACCGCCATCAGCCGTCCTCTCCGGGCCGCAGGTGCTTCACGAGCTCGCGTACGGCGGCGCTGCGGAACGGCTTGGGAAGCACCGCGTCGGCGCCGAGGTCGGCGACGTCCGCCGCGTCGAGGACCGAGGAAACGACGATCGTGCAGCGGCTCGTACGCTCCTCGGCGCGCAGCCGTCGGATCACCTCGCGGCCGTCCATGCCGGGGAGCATGATGTCGACGATCACCATCGCGGGCGGATCGGCGTACGCCGCGGCGATGCCCTCCTCGCCGCTGCCGGCCGTCGTCACCCGGAGCCCGAGCCCGGTCAGCTGCCGCTCGAACAGGGCGCGCGCGTCGGCGTCGTCCTCGACGACCAGAACATGAGGCTGTGTCGGCATCAATGATTTCCCCCGATTTGACATGTTATACCCGCCGTAGCGGCGGGCTCACGCGTGGTCGAACACGGCGCGTACCTGCGCGTTGGCCCAGCTCATCCGCATCGTCGCCAGCTCGGGGTGCTCGCCGTACTCGTACGCCACGCGCTCGGCACAGCCGCGGGTGCCGTACGCCCGGACGGCTTGTCTGATCGCGGCCAGCACCAGCCCCGGCGTGGGCTGCTCCGAGCCCTGCACCGCCGAGACGAACAGGGCCTCCGCGCGAGCGTCGTCCACCATCTTGCGGGCCATGTCTCCCCCTGCTGCCGGCCGGCCCGATGTCGTCGGCCGGCGATTCGAATTGGGCGAATGCTGCGCCGTACCGGTTGCGTCCTAAGTGGCCCGACCGGTGCGGCCGGGTTGCCGCCGGGAGGTCGGGCGTGCCGGCACCCGTCCTGCACCAGGCGTTGACCCGACCCGGGAACCGAGCGAACGAACTCTTGACCCGACGCCGAATGACGGCGCCGACAAGGGAGGTTCCGTGAAGACCAGAAGTCAGTCGGGGCACCGCAGGATGGTCCTGAAGCTGGTGCCCTTGATCGCCGCGACCGCGGCGATCGCCGGGTCGATGGCCACGGTGAACGGCGCGTACGCGGAGGCGGCGACGACGTACACCACGTCGACCACGCGCGTTGTCGCCAGCGACGACGCGTACACGCTCAGCGTGCGCCGCTCACTCAACACCGGCTCCAGCGAACGACTGGTCGCGGGACGTACCTCGGGTGAGACCAAGGTGAGCTACCTGAAGTTCAAGGTGGGCACCCTGGCGACCGGCGCGGAGTTGACGGGGGCCAAGCTGACGCTGACCCGCGACGACCACCACCTGCCGAGCACCGTCAAGCTGTCGCGGGTCGCGAGCACCTCGTGGACCGAGTCGAAGCTGACCGCGGGCAACGCACCGGCCGTCGGATCGCTGCTCGCCACGGTGAAGCCCGCCGCCACCGACATCAGCGTGACCTTCGACGTCAGCGCCACGGTCAAGGCCGCCGGCGGGTACGCCTTCGCGGTCACCTCCCCCGCCACCGACGACGTGGCCCGCTTCCGCTCCACCGAGTACGGCAGCGAGACTGCGCCGAAGCTGACGTTGACGATCCGCAAGCCCGCCCCGGCGCCGAGCCCGAGCACGTCCCCGTCGGCGTCTCCCACCCCGTCACCGACCCCGTCGCCGAGCACGCCGCCGACCTGTGAGGTGTCGGCGAAGCTGGTGCCGTCCTGCGGTATCTGGTCCGGTGCCGCGCCCGGCCCGTTCACCGGGATCGCTCCCGAGGACGCGCTGGTCGACTACGAGGCCAAGACCGGGCGTACCGCCGGGCTGTTCCACGTCTACCACCGCGGCGACGAGCTGTTCCCGACCGCGTCGGAGATCGCCAAGGCGCGCGAGGCGGGCAAGCCCCGGAAGCTGTTCGTCAACTGGAAGGTCGCCTGGGGTACGAACTGGGCCGCCGTGGCACGCGGCGAGCAGGACGCCCGGATCGACAAGCTGGCCGCGTACGTCAAGCAGAACTACCCGGAGAAGTTCTTCCTCGCCATCCACCACGAGCCCGAGAACGACGTGGACCAGACGGCCGGCTCCGGCATGACGGCCACCGACTACGCAGCGATGTACCGGCACACCGTGCAGCGGCTGCGCGCCGACGGCGTCGACAACGCGGTGTTCACGATGATCTACATGGGCTTCGAGGAGTGGGGCAAGAAGGCCTGGTTCAACGACCTGTACCCCGGTGACGACGTCGTGGACTGGATCGGCTTCGACCCGTACGTCAACGCCAAGCCCGGCACGTACGCCTACGGCGACTTCTCGTACCTGGTCAACATGACCAAGGACAAGGCCGCCTGGCCCGGCTTCTACAACTGGGCCACCACCGCCCACCCGTCCAAGCCGCTCATCATCGCCGAGTGGGGTGTCTTCGAGTACGCCGAGGACCCGAGCCAGAAGGCCTGGATCTACTCGACCGTCGCCCAGCAGATCGGCCAGTTCCCGGCGATCAAGGCGATGATGTACTTCAACTCGCCGAACGCCCCCAAGGGCGACACCCGGATCGACAGCTCCACGTCGGCGCTGGACACCTTCAAACTGCTCACCGCCGACAAGGTGTTGGAGGTGAAGATCGGCTAGCGACACAGCCACAGGTGACGGGCCGGGTGCGGGGCACCCGGCCCGTCGCGCTGTCGTACGGGAATTCGCGTACAACGGTCGGCTGCAACCGGCCGCCGATATGATCGGGCGCATGGGTCGCTTTCGACCGTATATAGGGCTATTGCCGGTGGTTTTGCTGGTTTCGCCACTCACGGCGCGAGACGACGGCACGGCGTACGGGGTCGCCGCCCAGGCTCGTCAGGTGCCGACCGCGACCGCGACGGCGACGGAGACGGAGACGTCGCTGGTCATGCGCTACAGCTTCGACGGCGGCATCGACTCCCGGGGCCGGGTCGCGGACGACAGCGGCAGGGGACACACGCTCCGGCTGATCGGCTCCAGGGGTGCCGTGACGGAGGTCGAGCGGGCGGACGGAGTCGCGATCCAGTTCCCCGGCGGGTGCGACGCCGGCGGCGGGTGCGCCAAGGCGATCCTGGAGACTCCGCACGGCGACGACCTGAACCCCGGCTCCCGGCCGTTCCGGGTCGCGGCGACCGTACGCCTGGAGCCCGACCAGACCAGCGCCGGCTCCAACGTGGTCCAGAAGGGGTACGCGAGCAGCGGCAGCCAGTGGAAGCTGCAGGTCGACGGCCGGGAGGGCCGGCCCAGTTGCGTCCTGGTGGGCGGTACGTCGCACCGGATCTACCGGGCGCTCGCGAACGCCTCCGTGGCCGACGGCGAATGGCACGTCCTGGAGTGCCTGCGGTCCGGCCCGTCCCTGCAGATCCGGATGGACGGCGACGAGGTAGGCGACGTACGGGTGCCGGACGACCTGTGGGTGGTCAACCACAGTCCGGTGCGGATCGGCGGCAACACCACAGCCGTCAGAAGCGACCAGTTCCACGGCGCGGTCGACGACGTCGTGTTCGAAGTCGGCTAGCCGGGCTACCGGCGCCGGACGTCGTCGGAAACCCGCACAAGGCCTGACAAGCATGGCGGAGCTACATGGGGCCAACCGGCCAGGGTGTTTGACATTGTCGGTCGATTTACTAAGGTTTGGCGGGCCTGTAGTTGACCGCTGCATGAACGAGGAGTGTCGGAAAGGTTGCCGGAACCGGAGGACCTGCTGTTGCCCGCCGCGACGCGGCTGGTGCACATCGGGCCGCACAAGACCGGCACCAGCGCCCTGCAGGGCGCGTTCCACACCTCGCGGCAGCAGCTCGCCGAACACGGTGTGCACTACGCCGGCAAAGAACTGCAACCCGGCCGCGCAGCCCTGTACGTAGCCGGGCAGCCGACACTCCTCGGCGAACGGACACCGCAGCTCGGTGACTGGGACGAGCTGGTCGCCGACGTGGCCGCCGCCGGGCAGCAACGGGTCGTGATCAGTTCGGAGTTCCTCTCCGAGGCGGACGACGCCGCGGCGCACCCCGTGGTCGAAGAACTCGGCGGCACCGCCGTGCACGTGGTGGTCACGCTGCGCCCGCTGTCGAAGATCCTCCCGTCGCAGTGGCAGCAGATGGTGCAGAACGGGCTCCGCACGCCGTACGAGGCGTGGCTGGAGTCGATCGTCAAGCAGCCGACCGGCTCGGCGACCGCGTGCCGGATCTGGCAGCGCCACCACCACGGCCGGCTGGTACGCCGGTGGGCGGAAGCCGCCGGGCCCGAGCGGCTCACCGTCATCGTGGTCGACGAGAACGATCCGAAGGCGCTGCCACGGACCTTTGAGCAGCTGCTCGGCCTGCCCAACGGCTTCCTGGTCCACGAGCCGGATCAGGCCAACCGGTCGCTCACGCTCGCCGAAGCCGAGATCGTACGGCAGATCAACCGGCAGTTCCGCGCCCTGAAGTGGCCCGAAGCGATCTACGCCAGGTACGTCCGTCGCGGCGCCGTCCTGCAGCTGAAGACCGGCCGGCAGCCGTTACCGGACGAGCCGCGGATCGCCACCCCGGCATGGGCGCTGAGCCGCGCCGCGGAGCTCGGTGCCGAGTTCGCCGACACCATCGCCGGGCTCGGCGTACGCGTCATCGGGGACCTCCCGTCCCTCGGCAGACTGCCGGAGTACGCCGCCGAGCCCACTGCCGACGCCATTCCCGCCTCCGCCGCGGCGGCCGCCGCGCAGGCCGTCATCGGCGCCGTCGCCGTCACCGGCGACCACGACCCCGCACAGCCCGTCGAGGACATGCGCGTCCGGCAGGTCCGTACCGGCACCCTGCTGCGCGCCATCGCCCAACGCGTCGCCCGCCGCCTCACGACGCCCTTGCGCGCCACCGACACGTAGCCGCCGGCGGGAGCTGCGTCGCGCGATGTTCACGGGGTGAAGCGGTAGCCGATGCCGGGTTCGGTGATCAGGTGGCGGGGTTGGGACGGGTCGGGTTCGAGTTTGCGCCGCAGGTTGGCGAGGTGCACCCGCAGGTAGTTGGTTTCGGTTTCGTACGCGGGACCCCAGACCTCACGGAGCAGGTCTCTGTGGTTGACGAGCTTGTCGGGATGGCGTACGAGGACTTCCAGCAGGTGCCATTCGGTGGGGGTGAGGCGTACGTCGCCGGCGCTGGTCGTGACCCGCTTGGCCGCGAGGTCGACGGTGAACGCGTCGGTGGTGACCACGGTGGCGTCCGGTGTCGGGCTGCTGCGGCGGAGCGCGGCGCGCATCCGGGCGAGGAGTTCGTTCATGCCGAAGGGCTTGGTGACGTAGTCGTCGGCGCCGGCGTCGAGCGCGTCGACCTTGTCGGCTTCGGAGTGCCGGGCGGAGAGCACGATGATCGGGGCGGTGGACCAGCCGCGCAGGCCTTCGACGACGGTGACGCCGTGCATGTCGGGGAGCCCGAGGTCGAGCACCACGAGCTCGGGTGACTGGTGGCTCGCGGCGGCCAACGCGGTGGTGCCGTCAGTGGCGGTGGTGACCTGGTAGCCGCGGGCCGACAGGTTGATCCGCAACGCCCGGAGCAGCTGCCGGTCGTCGTCCACGATCAGCACCCTGGTCATCGGACCGGCGTCCCGGGGGTGGCCAGGGGCAGTTCGACGGTCATGGTGAGCCCGCCGCCGGGCGTCTCCGACGGTGAGAGGGTGCCGTCCATGGCGGTGGTGAAGCCGCGGGCGATGGCGAGGCCGAGACCGAGCCCGGCGGTGGTGGTGCGGTCGTGCAGCCGTTGGAACGGCTCGAAGATCCGCTCCCGGTCCCCGGGTGGTACGCCGGGTCCGTGGTCGACCACGGCCAGGCGTACCCGGTCGGCGGTGCAGCGGCCACGGATCTCGATCGGCTTCCCCGGTGGGCTGGCGGCTTCGGCGTTGGCGACGAGGTTGGCGACCACGCGTTCCAGGAGGCCGGGGTCGGCGTACACCTGGGGGAGGTCGTCCGGGACGTCGACGGCCGGTGCGGCCGTTCCGGTGTGCAGCAGCGCGGAGGCGACCACCGCGTCGAGGGGTACGGCCCGGGGATGCACCACCAGCGCGCCGGCCTGCAGCCGGCTCATCGACAGCAGGTTTTCCACCAGGGCGTCGAGCCGGTCGGTGGACTCTTCGACTCCGGAGAGCAGTTCTTCGCGGTCCGCGGCGGGGAGGTCGAGATCCGGCTGGCGGAGCGTGGACACCGCCGCCTTGATCCCGGCCAGCGGGGTACGCAGGTCGTGGCCGACGGCGGCGAGCAGCGCGGAGCGTACCCGATCGATTTCTGCCAGGTCACGGGCGTGAGCCGCGGTCTCGGCGAGCCGCTGGGTCTCCAAGGTGCGGGCGGCGGCGGTGGCCATCCGGGCGAGTGTGCGCCGGTCTTCGGCGAACACCTTCTCGCCCCACGCCACCAGGCGAAGTCCGTCGCCGGCGCGGGCGGTGATCACCGGTTCCGGCTGCCGGGCTTCGCCGATGACGGCCACTGGATGCTCGCCGTCCGCGCCGCGTTCGAGGAGGGCGACGGCGTCCATGCCGAAGGTTTCCCGTACCTGCCCGAGCAACCGGGTGAGCGACTGTTCGGCGACCGGTTCGGCGGTCGCGCCGGCGAGCAGCGCCGCCTCGGCGTCGCGCCGGGCCGCGGTGGCGCGCTGCCGGGCCGCGACGTCGACCGCGACGCTGACCGTTGCGGCGACCAGCAGGTACACCACCAGCACGATCACGTTGTCGCCGCTCTCCACCACGAAGGTGTGGTACGGCGGTACGAAGAAGAAGTTCACCGCGAGGTCCGCGGCGACGACCGCCCCGAGCGCGGGCCAGACCCCGCCGGCCACGGCGGCCGCGACCACCGGCACCAGGAACAGCAGGGCCACGCTGGCCAGTGAGAGGTTGCCGCGGACCGGAATCAGCACCGCGGTCAGCGCCGCCACGCCGGCGACCGCGATGAGCGCGCCGGTCCAGATCCTGGCTGTGTTCACTCCCTAGTTATACGGCCGGCGGCTGTCGGTGTCCGATCATCGGCGACCTGTGTCCGATGTTGATCCGGCCGGCTCGATGCCAGTTGCCACGGCACGTTCGTCACCATCACGCCGCGTTCGAACAGCAGCCGGGCCTTGAGTCGGAGCGCCGACTGGTTGTGCAGCAACTGCTCCCACCAGTGGCCGACAACGTACTCGGGGAGGTACACCACGACGAGGTCGCGGGGGCCGGAGCGCCGCACCGACGTGATGTACTCCAGCACCGGCCCGGTGATGTCGCGGTACGCCCCCTCCAAGACCGTCAGGGAGACCGGGATGCCGCGCTCGGCCCATTCGGCCTGCAGCGCCCGTACCTCCTCGGGGCTGGTCGCGACGGTCACGGCGGTCAGCGTGTCGGGCCGGGTGGCACGGGCGTACGCGAGCGCCCGAAGGGTCGGCTTGTGCAGCTTCGACACCAGCACCACGGCGTGGATGCGGGCCGGCAGCACCACGCCGCCGGGCTCGGGCTCGAGCTCGCTCGCGACCCGCCGGTAGTGCCGGCTGATCGCCCTCATCAGGAAGAACACCAGCGGCATCGCGATCACCACCAGGTACGCCCCGCCGGTGAACTTGGTGATCAGTACGACCACCAGCACCACCCCGGTGAACACCGCCCCGACCGCGTTCACGACCCGGTTCCACGTCAGGCCGCGTCGCGCCCGCTGGTCCCGCTCGACGCGCAGCAACCGGGTCCAGTGCACCACCATCCCGGCCTGGCTCAGGGTGAACGACACGAAGACGCCGATGATGTAGAGCTGGATCAGCCGGCTGGTGGACGCGTGGAAGGTCCAGATCAGGCCACCGGCGAGCAGCGCCAGGATCACGATGCCGTTGCTGAACACCAGCCGGTCGCCCCGCCGCGCGAACTGTCGCGGCAGGAAGCCGTCCTGCCCCAGGATCGAAGCCAGGATCGGGAAACCGTTGAACGCGGTGTTCGCCGCCAGGATCAGGATCGCCGCGGTGAAGCCCTGTACGGCGAAGAAGAACAGCGCGTCGTACCCGAAGACCGAGCCGGCCACCTGGGCGATCGCGGTCCGTTGCTGGTAGTCGTGCGGCGCACCGACCAGGTGCGCCGGGTCGTCGGCGAACGTCACGTGGGAGGCGATCGCCAGGATGGTGATGCCGGCGAACATCGCGATCGTGATGCCGCCCATGATGCTCAGCGTCCCGGCGGCGTTGCGGTCCTTCGGCGGCTTGAAGTGGGGTACGCCGTTGCTCACCGCCTCCACACCGGTGAGCGCGGTGCAGCCCTGCGCGAACGCCCGCAGTCCCAGGAACAACGCCAGGCCGCCGGTGGCCTGCAACGTCGGGGTCACGTGGAAGCTCGCCGACTCCGCCACCGGGGCGTTTCCGGCCACGAACCGCAACGCCCCCCAACCCAGCATCGCGAAGATCACCGCGATGAAGCCGTAGGTGGGAATCGCGAAGATCGTGCCCGACTCCTTCACGCCGCGCAGGTTCATCACCGCCAGCAGGGCCACGAATCCCAGCGAGAACGCCACCGCGTACGGACGGGTGGTCAGCAGCGCCGACGTGATCGCGTCCACGCCCGCCGCCACCGACACCGCGACGGTCAACACGTAGTCGACCAGCAGCGCGCTGGCGGCCACGAGGGAGGCGTTGACCCCGAGGTTGGCGCGGCTCACCGCGTACGCTCCGCCGCCGTTGGGGTAGGCGAAACAGATCTTCCGGTACGACGTGACCACCACCGCCAGCAGCACGATCACGGCGAGGGCGATCCACGGCGTGAGGAAGAACAACGCCACGCCGCCGAGGCTCAGCGCCCGCAGGATCTCCTCGGTCGCGTACGCGTTCGACGACAACGGGTCCGAGCAGAACACCGGCAAGGCCAGCTTCTTCGGCAGCAGCGTGTCGCCCAGTCGCTCACTCCGCAACGGGCGACCGACCAGCAGCCGCTTCGTCCACTTCAGCACACCCCGAGCCAACCGCCGCCAGGCACCCGACAGCGGTGATCTTGACGGCCTCTTAACGCCGACCCCCGCCGCCTTGACGAACCCTTAGCGCGAGGTACGACCTTGGGGCACGGATCGCGATGACACGCCGGCGCACCCCGCGTCACAGTCAGACCTTCAACGAAGGCGAGCTTGGGACGGATTCGTACGAAGTGGACACCAGGTTCCGGGGAGCGTGCCCGGTTTGGAGATTGCTCCATCCGGCGTGGTGGGAGCGGCGTAGCGTCACAGTAGACCCTCATCGGGGGAAGGGCCAACAGACTCACCCGAGGGGGGAAGTGCCATGAGTGTTCGTGCCCTTTTCGGCGTTGGGCTCGTAGCTGTGCTGGTCGCTCTGGTCGGGTCTCCGTCAGCAGGTGTTGGAGCCACCGGCTACCTGTACACCCTTGACGGGCCGAACCTCGCGTCGACCGCGAGCCCATTCACGGGCTGCTCGGTCGAAGCCGAGGACTCAAACAACGTCAACTTTCCAAACACCGAGCCCGAGCCATTCGTCGCGGTGAACCCGACGAATCCGCTCAACGTCATCGGTGTCTACCAGCAGGATCGTTGGAGCTCCGGCGCCGCGAAGGCGCAGGGTACCGCGGCATCCACAGACGGCGGCGTCACTTGGCCGAACCACGCGTTCGTCCCGTTCAGCGCGTGCGCCGGCGGCAACCCGGACTACCAGCGCACCACCGATCCCTGGGTCACCTTCGACCCGGCGGGCAACGCGTACCAGATCTCGCTGCCGGTCTCGAGCGACCTCGAGGTCTCGTCCGTGGCGGTGTCGAAGTCGGCGGACGGCGGTGTCAGCTGGGACGCACCGAAGACGCTGATCCGCGACGAGACCGGGCTGAACTTCAACGACAAGGAGTCGATCACCGCCGATCCGACCCGGCCCGGCTATGTGTACGCGGTCTGGGATCGCGGCAGCTTCCCGAGCGACAGGATGGCCTCGATCGCGACGTTCCACTCGTTCGCCTACCGCGGCCAGCCGATGATCTCGCGGACGACCGACTACGGCGCGTCGTGGTCGACGCCGGTCGGGATGGCCGACACCAACATCTTCACCATCGGAAACCAGATCGCCGTGGAGCCCGACGGGACACTCGTCGACGTCTTCACGGAGTTCCGGGGATCCGGTCTCCAGCCCTCAGCGAACCAGTTCTTCGAGGCCGTGATGATCTCGAAGGATGCCGGGCGGACCTGGAGCCAGCCGATCAAGATCTCCAACATCGCCTTCACCAACCTGGTCGACCCCGACAATGGCCTGCCCGTTCGCGCCGGTGACTACCTCCCGGACATCGCGGTCGATCCGCAGTCCGGCGACCTCTACGTGGTCTGGGCGGACGCCCGCTTCGGGGACGGGACCTACTTCGACATCGTGATGTCGAAGTCCACCGACGGCGGACACAAGTGGACGACGCCGAAGGTTGTAGACACCGCCCCTGGGGGAGTGAGCGCGTTCAACGGAACCGTCGAGGTGACTGGCGATGGCACCGTTGCGGTGCTCTGGTACGACTTCCGCGAGAACGACCCCGCGCCAGGCCTGCCAACCGACGTGTTCCTGCGCCACTCCCACGATGGGGGCGCAACATTCGGCGTCGCGCAGAAGCTAGCGGGGCCGTTCGACATGGAGGCCGCGCCGCTCTCATTCGGCGCCGGCTTCTTCCGCGGGTACTTCCTCGGCGACTACCAGGGGCTGGCCGCCGCGGGAAACGACTTGATCGCCTTCTTCACCACCACCGACGGCGACCGGGCGAATGTGTACTCGGTGCGGGCGGTCGCGCCATAGGTTCCAGAGACTTCCCGCCCGGGAGGGGAGGATCGGGATCATGCTGGGCGCCCCCGCCAACCTAACGCTGTTCAGGCCTGGCCGGTGTGGCACGCAGGGGGAATAGAGATCCAAAATGATGAGCGCCCAGGTTGGGAATCACGCCCCTGACCTGGGCCTTCGTCTGTGCGCCCCCAACTTGTCACAATGCAAACCTTCACACCGTGATCGCGGGATCGGACATAACCGTGCCTTCTAGGCACGCAAAGGTACGACGCGGCGGATACTTCCGACACGAAGAGTGACAAGCCGTTGTCGTTGCTGGGAGTTCCACCGCCGGTACCGTACGACGCCGGCGTGATGACCGATCCCGCGACTCGGGCCGCCCGAGCGCTCGGCGCGCCGCCACCCCGGCCGCGAGGGCGCGCCCGCACAGCCTCGTGGCGGGCAGCTAGGCGGCCTAGCAGCCGAGCCAGACCACCGGCCGGCGCCGGCCTCCGGGATCGAGGTCGTTCAGCGTCCCGGCGACCACTCCGTCGTCCGAGATCGCCATCGCGACCGACGACCGGTCGCCCCCCGCCTCCGGGAGCCGTACGATCCTGCCGTCGCGCACCAGGGCGGCGTGGGTGATCGCCGACTTTTCCTCACCGCCGGGGTCGAAGCCGAGGTACCCCGCCGCCGCACCTGAACTGTTGACGTCCTGTAGCGTCACCCCGCGCGGGACCAGCGTGGACGTACGGTTCCGCAGATTCCAGATCCGGGTCGCGTCCGGCGGGTGCGGGTCGTACACGTCGACCGAGTCCGGCCGGCGGTCCAGCAGCATGTCGCCCCGCAGCACCAGCAGGTCCGTGAGTCCGGGGTCTCCGAGCTGGAACCAGCTCCCGTCCGGCCGCCACACCGTCACGGTGTGCAGTCCCGGAGGATCGGAGTGGCTGAGGTAGCCCGCCACCACACCGTCGTCGTTGATCGCCTCCGCCCCGGAGTGGTCACTGGGCCAACCGGGCTCGAGGGTACGCCGCTTCCCGGCTCGGTCCGCGTCCCAGATCACCGGGACCTGCAGGCCGGACTCGATGACGGTCCCAACCGCGTCGCCACGGCTGTTGAGAGCCTTCGCACCCCAGACGTCCAATCTGACCACCGTGCCGCCGGCGCGCAGGATCCGATCGGTGCCGAGCACGTCCCCGCGCGCGTTGACGGCCTCCGTACCGCCGGATTCCTCCACAGTCGACACGCGCCGGCCGCCGTCCCGCCACAGGCAGCATCCGGGGAGCAGCAGATCGTTCAGGTACTTCTTGGCCCGGTATCCGCTGCCTACGATGTACTGCCCGGTTGGGTCCATCCCGACGATGTCGGCGCCGATGTACCCGTGGGGCAGCGGCAGCTCGACCGCCCGGCACCGGCCGAGCGGAAACCCCGCGGCCGCCGACAGGAACCACCCCGCCGCCATCGCCAGCGACACCACCGTGGCGAACGTCCCCAGCGGTACCCACCGGGCAGTCCGCATCGCCTCACCGTAGCGGACCCCCTCGAGGCAGTACGCTCGGCGCATGGGTTTTCAGGGCTGGCCGCCCGAGGTGCACGAGTTCTACATCGGCCTGGAGGCGGACAACTCCAAGACGTACCGGGAGGCGCACAAGTCGGTCCCCAACGCCAAGCACCGCGAACCCCACACCCCGATGTAGGAGTACGCATACCGCACTCGCGACGACGGCCTGCCGTACGACCCGTGGCTGCGGGTCCACGCCCGCGCCGGCGCACGAATCGTGGCCGTAGGCCCGAGGTTCATGGTGATCACGGGTTCCTTGCCCAGTGGCGCGAGTGGACCGACCTACCGTTCGACACGGACGACCCCGTCGAGGTGCCCGGCGCGCTGACACCCGTGGAGTGCCGCACCACCCACGACCAGGGCGTCTACGTCGAACCCAACGGCAGCCAGACAGTCAGGGGGCAAAGGTTCGACCCCCGTACGGATCGGTGCACCCAACTTGTGTGATCCGTGGCATCCGCGCATGCAAAGGTGCGACGCGCCGGATACTTCCGCGACGGAGAGTAAGCATCCATAGCTCAACGGTGCGCTGTGGGCGTTCGGCAGGAGTGAGCGCGACCCCAAAGAGCGGCGCGCGGATGCGGTCAGATCCGTGGGTCTGGTCGTGGCGCGAGCAGTGAGCACCGACGGTCGCATCGAGCACGCTGGGCTTCTCTACGAACGGGCGGTCTTTGCCGGTGAGGGTGCTGGACTCGCGGTTGCCGAGCGGGAACTCGACGGCGTCGAGGCCGACCTCGCGCTGGCCCGAGGCCGCGTCATCCATGGCCGGTTCCTGGAGGGCAACGAGGAGGACCCGCGGGAACTGGCGTTGTTCGAGCGGGCGGCACAGCTCTACCAAACGCTTGGCGATGTGCACGGTGAAGGCGAGGCTCTGCTCTGGATCGGGATCTTCTATCAGGTTGTCCGCCATGACGACGAGGCGGCGGTTCCCATACTCGACCGGGCACGCGAACTCGCGGCCGGCGCCGATGACGGGTTGACGCTGTCGTACGTGCTACGGCATCTGGGCATCGCGAGCACGGCGCCGGCCGGTTGGACAACGCGCGTCAGCGACTGGAGGAGTCGACCCGGCTGCGAGAGGAGATCGGATTCCGAGCCGGCGTTGCCGCGAACCTGGTCGGACTGGCCTATGTCGCCGCTGCCCAGGACCGGCGTGCCGAAGCGATCGCCATCGCAGAGGAAGCCGCCAGGGTCGCCGAAGCCAGCGACGCCTCCGTCATCGTGCGGCAGGCTGAGCAGGCCTCCGCTGCGGTGTCGACATCGAGATCAACCGCAAGCTGAAACGACACTGACATCGGCGGGAGCGGACGGCCGAGGTGCTCACCGTGCGTCACTCGTTAGGCCACCGTGGCAGGGTTCAAAGCGCTCCACCACTGCGGTGGATGACTGCACGACCGATGAGATCGGCGCCGTGGTCCGGTCGTGCCGAACGACGACCCCGGCGCGAAGGGAACTGCGACCATGAAACTGACGACCGTCACGAATGTCTCCCTCGATGGAGTGACGCAGGGACATCGACGGATTGATGCAGGGACACGGCGCGAAGGCGGCGCGCCGGACGAGGACGGCGGCGGATTCCAGCGCTACGGATGGGCCCCGCCGCTGCTCGACGACGAGGCCTCGACGTTCATCAGCCAGGCCTTCCAGCGCGCCGACGCGTTCCTGTTCGGCCGGCGGACCTACGAGATCTTCGCCGCATCCTGGGGAGCAGGCATGGATCCGGGAAACCCCGTCGGAGAGGCGTTGAACACGCGGCCCAAGTACGTCGCCTCGACCACGCTCACCGACCCGCAGTGGGCGGACACGACCGTCCTGTCCGGGGACGTCGCGGCCGCCATCGGCGAGCTGAGAGCCGAGCCGGGCGGTGAGCTGCAGGTGTGGGGCAGTGGCACCCTGATCCGCTGGCTGCTCGACCACCGGCTGGTCGACGAGATCGTACTGCTCACCTATCCCGTGATCGTCGGCCAGGGCACGCGGCTCTTCCCCGCCACCGGCCCGGACATAGGACTCGAGCTGGTCGGCTTGCAGTCCACCCCGAAGGGGCTAACGATCCAGACCTACCGCACCACGGGTCGCCCGCAGTACGAGACGGCCACGACCTGAAGCATGTGACGCAGGCTGCTGGTAGGGAGAAGCGCTCGGCGCCTTCTCGATCATCGCGGCCTCCGACTTCGATGTCGCGCTCAAGCTCGCCGCTGAGGGGTCGAAGGCCCGCAATCGGAACGTCCCGCCGGGCCGCTGATCAAGGCACGACCGGGGGCGAGCCAACTGGTCGCAACTCCCGCGTCGCACCGTCAAGATTGAGGAGCCGTCCTGCTGGACACGCTCAGCGAGGACGAGCACATCGAAGCAGTCACCGCGCGCGCTGACCTACTGGCGACCTGGTGGGCGAAGAACCGGACATCGGACACCCCGACGCGCGATAGGTCGCACCCAAGACGGTTACGCTCCGTAGGTTCAACTAATGACCGGATCGCTCGCTTCAGCGCGCCCGGCAGGACTCGAACCTGCGACCGACTGCTTAGAAGGCAGCTGCTCTATCCACTGAGCTACGGGCGCTCGCGGAGTAAGGCTACCGGGACCGGTACGCCGTCGGCACGGGTGATCCACCCGCGCCAGTACGGTATGGGTACGCCGAGCGACAGGAGCCGCGAGTGACCGCCGAGCAGCACCGGCCGCGCGCCGACGGTCCGGATCTGGCGATGCTGCGCGACCGTGCGCGGGGCTGTCTGCTGGGCGGGGCGATCGGGGACGCGCTCGGTGGGCCGGTGGAGTTCCTGTCGCTGGCCGCGATCCGGAGCCGGTACGGCTTCGGGGTCGACCTGGACGATCCGGGCCTGATCACGGACGACACCCAGCTGACGCTGTTCACCGCGGACGGACTGATCCGCGCGGCGATCAGCAACCATGCGACGGGCGACGGCGGCGACCCGACCCCGCAGCTGTGGGCGGCGTACCAGAGATGGTTCTTGACCCAGGGGCCGGTGGATCCGTTTCCGGAGACTGATGACTGGCTGCTCGGTCATCGTGGGCTGTGGGCGGCGAGGGCGCCGGGGAACACGTGCGTGGCCGCGTTGCGGGGCGGCCGGCCGGGGCGTACCGACGACGCAATTAACCACAGCAAGGGATGTGGTGGCGTGATGCGCGCGGCCCCGGCGGGGTTTGCGCCCGAGGCGAAGGCGGCCTACCGCACCGGGTGTGACCTGGCGGCGCTCACCCACGGGCACCCGAGCGGGTGGATCTCCGCCGGCGCGCTGGCGTTGCTGGTGCACCTGCTGGCGGTGGCCGACCAGCCGCTCACCGTGGCGCTGCTGGAGGTGGAGCACGCGGTCGCCGCCGAGCCGGACGGAGCGGAGGTACGCGATGCGCTCGCGCTCGCCGTCGACGCGGCTCGGCGGGCGCCGGGGGACACCGCGATGGTGACCAGCCTTGGGGAGGGCTGGGTCGCGGAGGAGGCGCTGGCGATCGCGGTGTACGCGGTGCTGTCGCACCCCCATGGGACGGTGGCGGCGTTGCGGCTCGCGGTGGAGCACGGCGGCGACTCCGACTCCACCGGCGCGATCGCGGGCAACATCCTGGGCGCGATGCTCGGCACCGCGGCGCTGCCCGTGGACTGGCTGGCCCGGGTGGAGCTGGCCGACCTGATCGGCACCGTCGCCGACGACCTGGTGGACGCGTACGCGGGCGACGTGGCGCGGTTGACCGACCGCTATCCGGTGTCGTGAACCTGGTCGGCCTGCCCGCCGCGGTGGCTCGGGCGCGGGCGCTCGCGTCCGGTGGCCGGCGGATCCTCGGCATCGTCGGTCCGCCCGGTGCGGGGAAGTCGTCGCTCGCCGACGCGTTGGCCGGGGCGCTGGAGGGGCGCGCGGTCGTCGTACCGATGGACGGGTTTCACCTGGCTCAGGCGGAGCTGGAGCGGTTGGGGCGGGCGGACCGCAAGGGGGCGCCCGACACCTTCGACGTCGCGGGGTATGTCGCCCTGCTGCGCCGGTTGCGCTCTTCCGAACCTCGGGTGTATGCGCCGCGGTTCCGCCGCGAGATCGAGGAGCCGATCGCCGGCGCCATCGCGGTGCCGTCCGGCGTGCCGTTGGTCATCACCGAGGGCAACTACCTGCTGGCGTGGCCCGCGGTGGCCGAGCTGCTCGACGAATCCTGGTACGTGGAGCTGCCGGAGGCCACGCGGCTGCGCCGTCTGGTGGCCCGTCATGCCGCCTCGGGCAAGTCTCCGGAGGCCGCTCAGGCGTGGGCGCACGGCTCCGACCAGCGCAACGCCGAGGTGGTCGCGGCGACCCGGGGCCGGGCAAACCTGCTGGTCAGCGACGTGTCGTAGCACATCTTCGGCGAGCTCGCGGGATTGTCCACAAGCACCCTCGCTGTCCACAGAACGGTGTTCGTCCGGTGGCCCCGGGCTGGTGCTTCACGGCAGGTTCTCCAGCCATGGAGGCGGTCGATGGTGGCCGCTGGTGGATCAGGAGAGACGACATGCATGACACGTACGTCACGGTGACCGGCAATCTGGTGACGAAGCCCGAGCGGCGCCGGCTGGAGAGCAACGGCGCCACGGTGGTGAACTTCCGCATCGGGTCGACCGCCCGGCGGTTCGACAAGGCGACCGGCGGCTGGGTCGACGGCAACACGTTCTTCGTCAAGGTGAGCTGCTGGCGCAGCCTCGCCGACAACGCGTACCAGTCGCTGTTCAAGGGCGACCCGATCGTGGTCACCGGGCGGCTCTACACCCGCGAGTACCTCGCCGACGACGGCGGCAAGCGCGTCTCGTACGAGCTGGAGGCCAGTGCGCTCGGGCACAACCTGGCGCGCGGCACGTCGGCGTTCACCCGTACCCGGGCGGTGCTGACGGCCGACGCGGTGGTCGAGCAGGACGAGGACCTGCCGGCCGAGACGGTCACGGATGCGGGTGAGGTGCCCGACGACGAGCCGTACCCGTACACGGCGATGCCTGAGCCGGCCGGGGCCGTCTGACGGTCGCCGGTGCTGGTCGGACCGGCGGCGGTGGGGTGCCGCTGCCGGTCCGGTGGCCGGCTTGGCGCGGTCAGGTTCGCCGCTGCCGGGTCGGCCGTTGTCCGGGTGGCGGCGGGCTGCCTTCCCGCCCACCCGGACGCCGGGTCGGGGTGCGCCGGCTCAAGCCGGCACTCACGTCGGTCGACGGATGTGCCACTCGCCGGGATCGCCGGGCGGCCGCTCGTGGGTCACTTCGGAGCAGCGGGGCCGGTCCGCATAGGCTGCCGGACGTGGACGATCGGAAGGTGGCCGCCGCGGCGGCGAACGCGGCCGGCATGCTGATCGGTACGGCGCTCGACGCGGCGCTCGGCGATCCCCGCCGGTGGCACCCGGTCGCCGGGTACGGCCGCGCGGCGGGCGCCTTGGAGCGGTACACGTACCGGCCCGATCGGGCGGCCGGGGTTCGGCATGTGGCGATCGGGGTCGGGGTGCCGGTGGCTGTCGCGGCGGCGGCGCACTGGGCGACGCGGCGGCGGCCCGGATGGCGTACGGCCCTGGTGGCGGCGACCACCTGGGCGGTGCTGGGCGGGACGTCGTTGCGACGGGAGGCGGTCGGGATGGCTTCGTCGCTGGAGGCCGGTGACCTGGCGGCGGCGCGGCGGCGGCTGCCGCACCTGTGCGGCCGGGACCCGGCCGCGTTGGACGCCGACGGACTGGCCCGCGCCACTGTGGAGTCGCTCGCCGAGAACACCTCCGACGCGGTTGTCGCCCCGCTCGCCTGGGGCGCCCTGGCCGGGCTGCCCGGACTGGTCGGCTACCGCGCGGTGAACACGCTCGACGCGATGGTCGGCCACCGTACCCCCCGGTACGAGCGGTTCGGCTGGGCCGCCGCCCGGCTCGACGACGCCGCCAACCTCGGGCCTTCCCGGTTCGCCGCCGCCCTGACGGTGGTCGCCGCGCCGGCCGTCGGTGGCCGCCGCGCAAGCGCGCTGTGGAGCTGGCTGCGGTACGGCCACCGCCACCCCAGCCCCAACGCCGGCCAGTGCGAAGCGGCGATGGCCGGAGCGCTCGGGGTCAGCCTCGGCGGTCGCAACGTCTACCAGGGACAGGTCGACGAGCGTCCGGTGCTCGGCGACGGCCGGCGTCCCAAGCCCGACGACATCCGGCGCGCGGCCAAACTGTCCGGCCTGATCGGTACGGCCGCCGCCGTCCTCTGCGCCGGACATGCCCTCGCCACCCCCGCCCGCCGTACCTTCCTCCGCACCGCCGTCCGCCGCGCGCTACACCGCACCACCCGCCGCGCTGCATCGGGCCGCGCGACCGGCGGCCTTGCAGATCTTGGAAATCCAGGGGGCATATGTCCGCCTGGATTTCCAAGATCGCAGAGGAGTGGGGGTGGGTGAGGTGAGGGGTGGGTTGTTGGTTGCGGGGGCGACGTCGGATGCGGGGAAGAGTGTGGTTGCGGCGGGGATTTGTCGGTGGTTGGCGCGGCGGGGGGTGCGGGTGGCGCCGTTCAAGGCGCAGAACATGTCGAACAACTCGGCGGTGACGCCGGGCGGCGGTGAGATCGGGCGGGCGCAGGCGCTCCAGGCGGCCGCCTGCGGGCTCGAGCCGGACGTACGGTTCAACCCGGTGCTGCTGAAGCCGGGCTCGGACCGTACCAGTCAGGTGGTGTTGCTCGGCGAGGCCGTGGGGACGTTGAGCGCCGGCAACTACCGGGAGTTGAAGCCGCGCCTGGCGCAGACCGTGCACGACACCCTCGACGACCTCCGCCGCGAGTACGACGTGGTGATCTGCGAAGGCGCCGGCAGCCCGACGGAGATCAACCTGCGGGACACCGACATCGCGAACATGGGCCTGGCGAGGGCGGCCAACCTGCCGGTGATCGTGGTCGGGGACATCGACCGCGGCGGGGTCTTCGCCGCGTTCCACGGCACCGTCGCGCTGCTCGGCAAGGAGGACCAGGCGCTGGTCGCCGGGTTCGTGGTCAACAAGTTCCGCGGCGATCCCGCGCTGCTGGCGCCGGGGCTGGAGACCTTGGAGCGGTTGACCGGCCGCCGCAGCTTCGGGGTGGTGCCGTACACCCCGGATCTGTGGTTGGACACCGAGGACTCGCTGGCACATCCGGACGGCGCGGTGCTGGGCAGGCGCCTGCCGCCGGTGGGCGGTGACTGGCTGCGGGTGGCGGTGGCGCGGCTGCCCCGGATCTCCAACGCGACCGACGTCGAGGCGCTCGCCGCAGAACCCGGCGTGCTGGTACGCCTGGTCAGCTCGCCCGCCGACGTCGCCGCCGCGGACCTGGTGGTGATCCCCGGCTCGAAGTCCACTGTGGACGATCTGGACTGGCTGCGGCGTACCGGGCTGGCCGACGCGATCGGCCGGCACGCCGCCGCGGGCAAGCCGGTGATCGGGATCTGCGGCGGCTACCAGATGCTCGGCGAGCGGATCCACGACGAGGTGGAGAGCCGGCGGGGCACCGTCGACGGCCTCGGCCTGCTGCCGCTGCGGGTGAGTTTCGCCGCCGCCAAGACGCTGTCCCGCCCCTCCGGCCTGGCCTTCGACACCATCCCCGTCGGGGGGTACGAGATCCACCACGGCCGTGCGACGCTCCTCAGCACCGCCGTCGACCGCGGGGCGGAGTCGTTGTTCACACTGGCCGATGGCGGCGGCGAGGGGCTGCGCTGCGGCAATGTCTTCGGCACCCACTGGCACGGCAGTTTCGAGCACGACGAATACCGGCGGGCGTTCCTTGTGGAGGCCGCGCGGCTGGCCGGCCGGGACGGGTTCGTGGTCGCGCCGGACACCGACTTCCGCGCGCTGCGGCAACGGATGCTCGACCTGCTCGGCGACCTGGTGGACGAGCATCTGGACACCGGCGCGCTGCTGCGGCTGATCGAGCACGGCGCCCCGTCCGGGCTACCTTTCCTACCGCCCGGCGCCTGATCCGGGCACACTTCAACGAGTGAGCCTGTCGTTACTCGGTTGGCGGCGTACGGTGGCCGCGCTGTATGCGGACATCCGCGCCGATCCGGACCCGCAGCGTGCCTGGCAGCGCTGGCGTGCCGCGCGCGACGAGCTGTTCGCCACCCATCCCGACTCGCCGATCCCGCCCGACGAGCGGCCCGGCTTCCGAGGACTGCGGTACGCCCCGTACGACCCGTCGTTGCACTTCCAGTTGCCCGTCGAGCCGGCCGAGCCGAAGCGGATGGAGGTGCCGACGGCGACCGACGGGGTGGTCCCGTTCGAACGGTTCGGCCAGATCCGGCTGCCCGAGCTCGGCAGCCTCGACGTGTGGTGGCTCGACTCGTACGGCGGCGGCGTCTTCGTCCCGGTGAAGGACCCCAACCCGGACACGTACGGCGGCGGCCGCTACCTCATCGACACCGTCAAGGGCGCCGACCTCGGCAGCTACGGCGGTCGCATGGTGATCGACCTGAACTTCGCGTACAACCCGTCGTGCGCGTACGACTCGATCTGGTCCTGTCCGTTGGCGCCGCCCGGGAACACGCTGGACCTGCCGCTGTCGGCCGGTGAGCTGACGTACCACCCGGGCTGATGTCGGGGGCGCGGCATACGATCCGGGCATGACCGAACACACCCACAACGCCGTGGCCGCCCTGTCCGACGCCGAGCTGACCGCCGAGGTGCGGCGGATCTTCCCGGAGATCCGCGCCGACCTGGAGGCGCTCGCCCGGATCCCCAGCGTCGCGTTCCCCGGCTTCGACCACAGCCAGGTGCAGCGCTCCGCCGAGGCGACCGCCGAGCTGTTCCGGGCCGCCGGACTGCCCGACGTGCGGCTCCTCACGGTGGCCGGTGGCCAGCCCGCGGTGGTCGCCCGCAGGCCCGCGCCGCCCGGCGCCCCGACCGTCCTGCTGTACGCGCACCACGACGTACAGCCGGCGGGTCGGCCGGAGGAGTGGGATTCGCCGCCGTTCCAGCCGACCGAGCGCGACGGCCGGCTGTACGGTCGCGGCGTCGCCGACGACAAGGCGGGGATCGCCGCGCACCTGGCCGCGATCCGGGCGCACGGTGACGCCCTTCCGGTCGGCGTGACCGTGTTCGCCGAAGGCGAGGAGGAGTTCGGCTCACCGACCCTCGCGGCGTTCCTGGCAGCGCACCGGGATCTGCTGGCCGCCGACGTGATCGTGATCGCGGACTCCGGCAACTGGGCGGTCGGCCAACCGGCGCTCACCACCTCGCTGCGCGGTCTGGTCGACTGCTACGTGGAGGTACGGACGCTGGAGCATTCCGTACACAGTGGGATGTTCGGCGGTGCCGTACCGGACGCGCTGACCAGCCTGTGCCGGCTGCTCGCCACGCTGCACGACGACGCCGGCGACGTGGCCGTCGAGGGCCTGGTCGGTGCCGGTCCGACGCAGGTCGAGATGTCGGAGAAGCAGCTGCGACACGAGTCGAGCCTGCTCGACGGGGTGTCCCTGATCGGCACCGGGTCGCTCACCGAGCGGGTGTGGCACAAGCCCGCGGTGAGCGTGATCGGGATCGACTGCCCCAGCGTCAAGGACGCGTCGAACACGCTGGTCGCGGCGGCCCGCGCGAAGGTGAGCATGCGGGTGGCGCCCGGCCAGGATCCGGAAGCCGCGATGCGGGCGCTGACCGACCACCTCACCGCCCGTGCGCCGTGGGGTGCCCAGGTCAGCGTGGCTCGGGGCGAGACCGGGGCCGCGTACGCGATCGACGCCACGGGTCCGGCGTACGACGCGGCTCGGGACGCGTTCCGCGAGGCGTGGGACGGCACCGCGCCGGTCGACATCGGGGTGGGCGGGTCGATCCCGTTCATCGCCGCGTTCGCCGACGCGTACCCGGCCGCGTCGATTCTCGTTACCGGGGTGGAAGATCCGGACAGCCGGGCGCACGGCCTCAACGAGAGCCTGCACCTGGGCGAGTTCGGCCGGGTGTGCGTGGCCGAGGCACTGCTGCTGGCCAAGCTCGGCCGGCTGTCCCGGTAGCGGTCCGGTGGAGCCGGGCGGGGAGGGGAGCGAGGGTGCTTCTCGCTGATGTGGTGGCGACGTCGAAGGCGGTCTCGGCGACGCGGTCGCGGCGTACCAAGGTGGAGTTGCTGGCGGAGTGCCTGCGCAAGGCCGAGGCCGGCGAGGTGGTGCCGACCGTGGCGTACCTGTCGGGTGAGCTGCGGCAACGCCAGATCGGGGTGGGCTGGGCGTCGATCCGCGAGGTGCCGCCGCCGGCCGAGCTGGCCAGCCTGACCGTGGCCGGGCTGGACTCCGCGCTGGAGGAGATCGGGCAGACCAGGGGCGCCGGTTCCCAGGCGCGCCGCCGCGACCTGCTCGCCGCCCTCTTCGCCGCCGCCACCGCCGAGGAGCAGCGCTACCTGCGCAGCCTGCTCACCGGGGAGGTACGCCAGGGAGCGCTCGCCGGGGTGGCGACCGATGCGGTCGCGGCGGCTTTCGACGTACCGGTGTCGGACGTGAGGCGGGCGCTGCTGCTCTCCGGAGACCTGCGCGGGGTCGCGGCCGCGGCCCTCGACGGTGGCGCCGCCGCGCTGGCGGAATTCCGCCTCGAGGTCGGTCGGCCGCTGGCGCCGATGCTGGCGCAGACCGCCGCCACGGTCGACGACGCGATCGGGAAGGTCTGCCCCGCCGCCGTGGACTGGAAACTCGACGGGGTACGCATCCAGGTGCACCGCGACGGCGACGCCGTCTCCGTCTACACCCGCAGCCTGGACGACATCACCAGCCGGCTGCCCGAGGTGGTGGAGTCCGTGAAGGCGCTGCCGGTACGCACCGCGGTGCTCGACGGGGAGGCGATCGCGCTCGGCTCCGACGGCCGGCCGCTGCCGTTCCAGGTGACCGCCAGCCGGGTGGGCCAGCGGGGGGATCCGGCGACGCTGCGGCGTAGGACGCCGGTGTCGTCGTACTTCTTCGACCTGTTGCACCTGGACGGGGAGGACCTGTTGGACGCGCCGGCACACCAGCGGTGGACCGCGCTGGCGGACATGATGCCGCACGAGCTGCTGATCCCGCGAGCCGTGGTGTCCACTGTGGACCAGGCGGGGGAGTGGTTCGCGCACGCGCTGGACGCCGGCCACGAGGGCGTCGTGGTGAAGTCGCTGGACGCGCCGTACGATGCCGGCCGCCGCGGCGGCGCGTGGCTGAAGGTGAAGCCGCGGCACACCCTCGACCTGGTGATCCTCGCCGTCGAATGGGGCCACGGCCGGCGGCGCGGCATGCTGTCCAACCTGCATCTCGGCGCGCTCGACCCCGACGGCGGGTACGTCATGCTCGGCAAGACCTTCAAGGGGCTCACCGACGAGATGCTGCGCTGGCAGACCGAGAAGCTGCTCTCCCTGGAAACCCACCGCGACCAGTGGACGGTGTACGTACGGCCCGAGCTGGTCGCCGAGATCGCGTTCGACGGCGTACAGAACAGCACCCGGTATCCGGGTGGCATGGCGCTGCGGTTCGCCAGGGTGCTGCGCTACCGCGACGACAAGACCGCCGACGAGGCCGACACCGTCGAGACCGTCCGCGCGCTGCACGAAGGCCGGCTGCCCGCCGGGTGAGGATCAGGTCCCCTTGGCCTCTTCGCGGCGTACGTTCGACTCGATCTCGCGGGCGGCGTACTCGAGCAGCTCGTGCGCCAGGTTGGACAGTGCCCGGGCGCCCGCCACCTCTTCGCCGATGCGCGCCACCGGCCGGTCGTGCGGATTTCTCCTCGCCTGGCCCGACCCGCGCAGCTGCTGACCAGCGGGGGTGGTCACCTCCGCGGTGGCGGTGGTGTGGTCGACGTCCTCGTCGAACCTCAGACTGATGGTCCACTGGGTGGTAGCGGTCGCCGTCGTCATGGCGCACCTCCTCGGAGCCCCGGCTACATCGACTGCTCGGCTGTGGCCTTCCGCCGCTCGGCTGCGCACGGTCGCCGTCGCCTCGCGCCGTACCCCCGATTCTTGCGCCGCTGCCGGGGACGCGCAGCAGATCGCGGCAGACGCGGTCAGTCGGCGGCGCGCTGGCGGGCTTCCCGGCGGATCAGGAAACCCACTCCGACCAGCGCGATCACGCTGAACAGCCACCACTGGACCATGTACGACAGGTTCTGGCCGGAGTTCTCGTACTGGATCGGGATCTTCGCGAACCGGGAGTCGGGCGGCGGGTCCTGGCGCTGCACCAGCAGGTAGCCGCCGTACACGTCGTGGCCGACCGCGGGGGCGAGCCGCGCCGGGTCGATCCGCCGTGCCTGCTGCCGGCCGGCGAGCGGGGCCGGCTGGTCGCCGCCGCTCTCCGGCAGGTGCACCCGGCCCACCACGGTCACCTCGCCGGTGGGCGCTTCGGGCACCTCGGGCAGCGACGCCGCGCCCGTCTTCCCCGGCGGCACCCAACCCCGATCCACGAGTACGGCGGCCCCGTCGTCGAGCACCAGCGGCGTGACGACCTCGTACCCGACGGCGCCGTTGACGGTACGGCCACGGATCAGGATCTCGTGCTCCGGGTCGTACGTCCCGGTGGCCGTGACCCGGGCCCAGGCGGCCCGCTCCGGCGGCGGCTTCCCCACGGCGAGTACGTCGGTGACCGGCTTCGGCGTGGCCCGGCCGGAGGCGTCGATCTGCTCGTTGATCGCGGTCCGCTGGTGGTACCGGGACAGCTGCCAGAAGCCGAGCCCGACCATCGTGGCGGCCAGCAGCACGGCGATCGCGAGCAGCGCGATCCAGCGGGGGCTGGCGAGGAAGCCGTACCTGCCAGAAGGGCGGGTCAGGGTGGTGGACACCAGAGCACGGTAACGGACCGTAAGATGACACGACCCCGTGAGGGCCCTCAGTGGCGCACGGGGTGCACTCTTGGGGTCCCAAGGCCTGCGGACCGTACGTCAAGGAGCCATTCGATGACCGCCATCCCACGCCTCGTAATCGCGGCCCCCTCCTCCGGCCACGGCAAGACCGCGATCGCCGTGGGGCTGCTGGCAGCCCTCGCGGGTCGTGGCCTGTCCGTGACCGGTTTCAAGATCGGCCCGGACTACGTCGACGCCGGGTACCTCGGCCTGGCCAGCGGTCGTCCCGGCCGCAACCTCGATCCCCGGCTGCAGGACGTGGACCGGGTGGCGCCGCTGTTCGTCCACGGTGCGGCCGACAGCGACATCGCGGTGATCGAAGGCACCATGGGGCTCTACGACGGGCTCTCCGGCCGGGCCGACGTGGAGAGCACCGCCCAGGTCGCCGGGCTGTTGAAGGCGCCGGTCGTGCTGGTGGTCGACGTCGGGGCGATGGGCCAGTCGGTCGCCGCCCTGGTGCACGGGTTCCGGGCGTTCGACGAGCTGCTGTGGCTGGGCGGCGTGGTGCTCACCCGGGTGGTCTCCGACCGGCACGAGCAGATCCTGCGGGAGGCGCTGGACGAGATCGGCGTACCGGTGCTCGGGGTGGTGCGGCGCAACCACCTCGCGGCCCTGCCGAACCGTACGCTCGGCGTCGCCCCGATCGTTGACCGGACCACCGACGCGGTACGCGCGGTACGCCGGCTCGGCGCCGTACTGGCCTCGTCGGTGGACCTGGACCGGGTGGTCGCGCTGGCCCGGTCGGCGCCGGACCTGTCGGCCAAGCCGTGGTCGCCGGCCGACGAGATCGCCGCCGCCGGCGCCGCCCGGCGCGGCGGCGAAGCCACCCGGGTGCTGGCGGCACCGGCCGGCCCGCCGCACCCGGTCAGTCCCGCCGGCGGCCCCAACCCGGTGAGCCCGGCTCCGTTGCACTCGACCAGCGGCGCCCACCCCGTAGTGCCGGCGGCCACGGACCGGGACGCAGCCAGGTCCGATCCGGCCGAGGCCGACCCACCGGGCGACCGTCCGGTGATCGCGGTCGCCGGCGGTTCGACCTTCCGCTACCTGTACGCCGAGAACGCCGAACTGCTCACCGCGGCGGGCGCCGAGGTGGTGGCGTTCGACCCGCTGCGCGACGAGGAGCTGCCCGAGGGCACCCGCGGCCTGGTGATCGGCGGCGCCTTCCCCGAGGTGTACGCCGACGAGCTGTCCGCCAACGAGCAGCTGTGCCGCGCGGTGAGCGACCTGGCGATCTCCGGCGCCCCGGTGATCGCCGAGTCGGCGGGCCTGCTGTGGCTGGTCAAGGAGTTCGACGGGCGGCCGATGTGCGGCGTACTGAACGCCACGGCGACCACCAGCAGCCAGCTGGTGCTCGGCTACCGGGACGCGATCGCCCGCGCCTCCAGCCCCCTGGTACGCCTCGGCGCGACCGTCGTCGGCCACAAGGCGCACCGTACGTTGGTGCAGCCCCGGTCCGGGGACAACGCGGCCTGGCAGTGGCGGGGCGCGCCGCCGGAGGGCTTCGTGTGGCGGAAGGTCCACGCGTCGTTCCTCAACCTGCACTGGGCCGGCTACCCGGAGATCGCCAAGCGGCTGCTCACCGCCGCCCGGATGCCGTGAGTCTGCTGCCGGTTCCCTGACAACGTGGAGGGTCGGCCCGCCGAACCCGCACGTTTCCGGCACTATGTACGGCGTGACCCCGCCCACGTACCGGTTTCCCGAATTGACCGTCTCCACGCCGCGGCTGCTGATCCGGCCGCTGCACTCCGGGGACGTCAAGCAGGTCTCCGAGATCTTCTCCGACCGGCAGACCCAGCGCTGGTTGCCGTTCACCCCGCCGGTCGACGACCTCGCCGGAGCCTGGTGCACCACGAAGGCGATCGAGCGGCGGGAGTCCGGCGCCGGCGACCACTACGGGGTGGTCCGGCACGAGGACGGCGAGCTGGTCGGCTGCATGTGGGTGAAGCGTACGGACTGGTCCGGCAAGGTCACCGAGATCTGGTATGCGATCGCCGCCGGCGCCCGTGGCCTGGGCTTCGCCACGGAGGCCACCACCGCGCTCGCCGTCGACCTGATCGGCGAGTACGGCTTCGAGCGGGTCGAGCTGCGGATCGCGCCCGGCAACGTGGACTCCCGGCGGGTCGCCGAGAAGGCCGGCTTCACGTACGAGGGACTGCTGCGCAACGCGGGATTCGTCCACGGCGGCCGGGTCGACCTCGAGGTGTGGTCCCTGGTCGCACCGGATCTCCGCTCTGCGCGGTGACGGCGGACGTCGGGGGAGGCAGATGGAGTTCCGGCCGGTGGTGCATCCGCAGGTGCCGACCTGGGCCGCGGCCGGATTGACCGGGCGCGGTTGGCGGGGACTCGCCGCCCGTACCGGTTCGTCCGGTACGGCGTGGACCCGCCCGCTGGTGGGTGCGCTCGGCATCGTCGGCGGTCTCGGCGTGGTCAAGGGGCTGGTGGTGGCTCCCGCGGTCGCGGCCGTCGGCGGCGGCCTGCTGCTGCTCGCGCCGGGCGCGGTGCTCGGCGGCGCGTACCTCGCCTCCCGCGGCACCCTGCGATCGGCCCGCCGCCGGTACGGCGACCAGGTCTTCACCGCCGACCAGCTGACCCGCGCCGCCGTCGACGACCCCGAATTCGGTACGCCGCTCCGCCGACTGCAGCGGGCCGCCACGGAACTGAGGGCGACCCGGGCGTGGCGGGACGGCTGGCTGCCGGTGGGCGAGGAGCAGCTGGCCGCGATCGAGTGGCGCGCCACCGAGCTGGCGTGGCGGCTGCACCGGATCCGCCGGGCGTTGCCCGACACGTCGCCGCTGGTGGCCGCGGAACTGCGCGACGAGCTCGCCGCCGGGGAGTCCCAGCTGACCTCGACGGTGGCGGACTTCGAGGAGTCCGCGGCGCTCGCCGCCCGGATCGACCGGCTGGCCCCGCTCGCCGGATCCCTGCCGAGCCGGCACGACGGTGACGCCGATGAGCCGCACGGTTACGTCCCCGGCTCACTCACCGCATCGCTGACCGACGTCGCGGACCTGCTGGACGCCCCCGGCACCCGGGCGGCCCGCCGGGAGCTTCGATAGCCGATGAGCTTGGAGAGCCGGCCCGGTCAGAGGCCGGCGATCGTCCTCAGGATGTCGACGTAGAAGTTGCCTTCGACGGTTCGTACGATCTCGAACGGCTCGCCGGGGCTGCCGAAGAACGGCCGTAGCGTCCACGCCAGTTGGGTGCCGACGAGTCCGAAGAGGCCGGCCCAGACGTACAGCAGGCCCATCTTGCCGGACGACTCGGGAGGCCGGACCGGGCTGGCGCTCGGGTAATGGGCGAGTTGCGGCTGTGGCCGGTCCATGACCGCGGTGGCCTGCGGTGCTGCCCCAGCGGCGGCCGCCACGGTGGCCGGCGCGACGGTGGCAGGCACGGTGCCGGTCGGCTGGTGGGGGGCGCCTGCCGGGGTCTCGGGGCCGGCTGGTGGCGTACCCCCGGAGGATGCGGGAGGGGCGACGGGGCGGGCGCCGTTGACGGGCGGTGCGGTGGCAGGGGCGGCGGAAAGCCGGTTCAGGCTGCGCATCCCGTCGATCAGGAAGTTCAGGCCGACCAGGCCGGTGAGGGTCAGGATGGCGACGTTGAGCAGCTTGTAGAACCCGTAGTTCGGCGCGGTGACCACGAAGAACAGGCTGATCGGCGCGAACGCCAGCGCCAGCATCGACATCACTGTGATCGCCACCATGACCAGCGCCAACGCCTGTCGCAGCGACAGGTGGGCGCCGAACACCAGGTTGAACAGGTACAACGTCGGCAGGCAGATGGCGAGCGTGACCAGGAACAGGATCGGCAGTTTCACCGCCGACGAGACCGCCTGCAGTACGCCGTTGGAAACCCCGAGCACAGCTCCGTAACAGGCCAACGCGACCACGGAGCAGAGCAGGGTCTGGCCGACCAGTTCGGCGAGGTTGCGTTCGTCGCGTACCTGCTGCCAGATGCTGGCGCGGTCGCGGAGGATGCGTTCGATCAGGAGGAGCCCCCGTGTTGCTGCCGTCATGCGTACGTCTCCCAGGCCGGTGTAGCGCGAAGGCGGTCCGCCGAGCCAGGACACCGAATCCGGCGTACCAGAACCGCCCTGACAGACCGCACCCTACTGGGACAGACACGCCCGGTGGGGGCACCGAGGTTGCGGGCGGCGCCGTCAGCCACGGCGCGATCTTGAAGCCTTGGCGCGCACTTTCCGCGCTTTCCGGACCCAGAGCTTCAAGCTCGCCGTTCCTGCAGACCGAGCCCAACCTCGTGCTCGGGGGCGGACAGCTGGTGCGAGAGGGGCTACTTCTCGGGGGTGATCCAGATGGTGATGGTGGCGGTGACGACGGGGGTGTCGTGGGTGTCGGTGATGGTCACGGGGACCGGGAGTTCGAAGCCTTCGTCGCCGAACTCGGGGACCGACGGCAGCTCAGCTACGGCGGTCAGGCTGGTCTCGGCCTTGGCGAGGTAGTTCACGGTCATCGACTTGGGCAGCCAGCGGTGGGTCGGCGGCAAGGTCGCCTCGGCCAGCATCCCCATCGCGAGCTCGGCGATGTTGCACGCCGCGATCGCGTGGAAGGTGTGGATGTGGTTGTGCACCCCCCACCACTTCGGCGCGGTCACCACGCACCTGCCGGGCTTCATCTCCCGTACGGTCGGCAGGATCGTGCCGAAGTACGGCACCCGCAGCGACAGCGCCGCGGAGAACAACTGGCGCCCGCCCGGTACGGCGGACAGCCGGTGCCACAGCGACAGGGTGGACGACGACGCGAGGCCCGAGGCTGGTCGGCTCATCTGCTGGCTCCCTTTGTTTACTCGCCAGTAGCTTAGTCGCCGCCGGCGCCCGGCGGCCCGGGTGTGACAAACCCCGCGGTCCGGCCGCGCACCTGGTGAGGGAGGATCAGATCCGTGCCGGCAGCAGGAGATCCCGTCTTCGACCTCGGACATCACGGCGATGTCGAGGTCGAGCCCGGCATGGTCGATCTCGCGGTCAACGTACGGTCCGGGCCCATGCCGGACTGGCTCGCGGAGCCGATCGCCGCGTCGCTGGGCGACCTGGCGCGCTACCCGGACCAGACCACGGCGCGTCGCGCGGTCGCGGAACGGCACGGTCGGGACCCCGACGAGGTGCTGCTGACCGCGGGGGCGGCGCAGGCGTTCGTACTGCTGGCGCGGGCAGTGCCGGCGCGGCGGCCGGTGGTGGTGCACCCGCAGTTCACCGAGCCCGAAGCGGCGCTGCGGGCGGCCGGCCACGAGGTGACCCGCGCGGTGTTGCCGGCCCCGTTCGCGCTGGACCCGGACCGGGTGCCCGAGGACGCCGACCTGGTGCTGGTCGGCAACCCCACCAACCCCACCTCGGTGCTGCACCCCGCCGCCGACATCGAGAAGCTCGCCCGCCCCGGGCGGGTGCTGGTGGTGGACGAGGCGTTCGCGGACACCACACCCGGTGAGCCGGAGTCGCTCGCCGCCCGCCGCGACGTGGCCGGCCTGGTGGTGCTGCGCAGCCTCACGAAGACCTGGGGGCTGGCCGGGCTGCGGATCGGCTACCTGCTCGCGGCGCCCGAGCTGGTGTCGCGGTTGGCCGCCGTACAACCGTTGTGGCCGGTGTCGACGCCGGCGCTGGCCGCCGCGACGGCCTGCGCCACCCACCAGGCGGTGGCCGAGGAACAGCGGATCGCCACCGCGCTGGCCGACGACCGCGCCCACCTGGTCCGCCGGTTGCGCGAACTGCCGCAGGTCACCCTCGGCGCCGAGCCCGCGAGCTCGTTCGTGCTGCTGCGCCTGCCGCGCGCCGAGCAGGTCCGCCGGTCCCTCCGCCTCCGGGGGTACGCGGTGCGCCGCGGCGACACGTTCCCGGGCCTGGGAGCGGAGTGGATCCGGGTGGCGGTGCGGGACCGGGCGACGTCAGATGCTTTCGTATCCGTGTTGCGTGACGTACTGGAGGTTGTGTGATGGGCCTGCTCGACGAGACGACGGCCGCCATCGGGCCGCTGGACGATGCCGCGGTGGCCGAGGCGGCGGAGCGCCAGGGACGGCTCACCAAGCCGCCGGGCTCGCTCGGCCCGCTCGAAGACCTCTCGGTACGCCTCGCCGGGCTCGCCGGCGTCTGCCCGCCCCCGATCCCGGCGCCGGCCGCGGTGGCGATCTTCGCCGGGGACCACGGCGTACATGCCCAGGGGGTGACGCCGTGGCCGCAGGAGGTGACCACCCAGATGGTGGCGAACTTCCTCGCCGGTGGCGCGGTGGTGAACGCCTTCGCGGCGCAGGTGGGAGCCGACGTGGTCGTCGTCGACGTGGGCGTGGCCGCGCCGCTGGACCCCGCCGACGGCCTGCTGGTACGCAAGGTCCGCGCCGGCACCCGGGACATGACCGTCGAGCCGGCGCTCACCCGCGACGAGGCCGTCGCCGCCGTCGAGGTCGGCATCGAGGTCGCGAACTCGCTGCTGGCCGGTGGCGCGAAAGTGCTGCTCACCGGGGACATGGGGATCGCCAACACCACCGCCAGCGCGGCGCTGATCGCGGCGTTCACCGGAGCCGACCCGTCCCTGGCCACCGGCCGCGGCACCGGCATCGACGAGCAGACCCTCCACCACAAGATCGACGTGGTACGCGCCGCCCTCGACCGGCACCAGCCCGACCCGGGCGACCCGACCGGTGTGCTGGCCGCGTTCGGCGGGTTGGAACACGCGGCGCTGGCCGGCTTCGTGCTCGGGGCGGCGGCTCGGCGTACCCCCGTGATTCTGGACGGGGTGATCGCGGGCGCGGCCGCGCTCGCGGCACAGGCGTACGCGGCCGAGGCGGTCGCGGCGTGTGTGGCCGGGCACCGTTCCGCCGAGCCGGGGCACGCCGTGGCGCTGCGGGCGTTGGGGCTGTCGCCGCTGGTCGACCTCGGGTTGCGGCTCGGCGAGGGGAGCGGCGCGCTGCTCGCGCTGCCCATCGTGCAGAGCGCCGTACGGGTGCTGCACGACGTGGCCACCTTCGACTCGGCGGGCGTCTCGGAGAAGGCATGAACCTGTACCCCCTGGGGCTGCGGCTGGAGGGCCGCCGGGTGGTCGTCGTCGGCGGCGGTGGCGTCGCGGGGCGGCGGGTGCCGGCGCTGCTCGCGGCCGGCGCCGACCTGCTGCTGGTGTCGCCGACGGTCGGGCCCGGCCTGGAGGGGCTCGCCGATGCGGGACGGCTGCGCTGGGAGCGTCGCGGGTTCACCGCCGACGATCTCGACGGGGCCTGGCTGGCACTCGCCGCCGCTGACGACCGGGAGGTCAACGCGGCGGTGTCGGCGGCCGCCGAGGCGCGGCGGATCTTCTGCGTACGGGCCGACGACGCCGACGCCGCGACCGCCTGGACCCCCGCGGTCACCCGGCACGAGAAGCTGACCGTGGCGGTGCTCGCCGGGGGGGACCCGCGCCGCTCCGCGGGGTTGCGCGACGCGATCGCCGAGCGGCTCGGCGACGGGTCGCTGGACGCGGCGTACCACCGGGAGCCCGAGCCGGACCGGCCCGGTGCGCTGCGGCCGCCGTCGGCGAAGCCTGTGCCGGGGGTGGCGCTGGTGGGGGCCGGTCCGGGGGATCCCGAGCTGATCACCGTACGGGGGCGGCGGCTGCTCAGCCGGGCCGACGTGGTGATCGCCGACCGGCTCGCCCCGCAGCTGCTGCTCGACGAGCTGCCCGGCCACGTGGAGCTGATCGACGCCGCCAAGCTGCCGTACGGGCGCGCGGTGGCGCAAGAGGAGATCAACCGGCTGCTGCTCGACCGCGCCCTCGCCGGCCGGTACGTGGTACGCCTCAAGGGCGGCGACTCGTTCCTGTTCGGCCGGGGCGGGGAGGAGCTGCAGGCCTGCCTGGACGCCGGGCTGCCCGTGGAGATCGTGCCCGGGGTGACCAGCGCACTGGCGGTGCCCGCCGTGGCCGGGATCCCGGTGACCCACCGCGGGGTGGCGCACGAGCTGGTGGTGGTCTCCGGGCACGTCGCGCCCGACCACCCGGACTCCCTGGTGGACTGGGACGCGCTGGGCCGGCTGCGGGGCACCCTGGTGCTGCTGATGGGCGTGGAGAACCTGCCGAAGATCGCCGGGGTGCTGCTCGCCGCGGGCCGCCCGGCCGACACCCCGGCCGCCGCGATCCAGGAGGGTACGACACCGCACCAGCGGATCGTCCACGGCAGCCTCGCGGACATCGCGGAGACGGTGTCGACCGAGCGCGTCAAAGCCCCCGCGATCGTCGTGATCGGCGACGTCGCCGCCCTGGCGCCGCGCTAGCACCCGCGTCGGGATGCGGCGCCGCCCGTCGCCGGTAACGTCACACCCGTACGACATTCGCCGAAACCGATGGGGTGCCGCGATGTTGTGGGTGTTCGACATCAACGAGACCTTGCTCGACCTCGCCCAGCTGGGCCCGGTCTTCGAGCGCAACACCGGTCGGGCCGAACACCGTACGGAGTGGTTCGACCTGTTGATCCGCAGTGCGCTGATCACCACCGCCGCGGGCCGTTACCAGGACTTCGCCACGCTCGGGGCGGCGTGCGCCAGGGCGGTCGCGGCTGCCCACGGGGCCGAGTTCACCGACCAGGGGACGGCGGAGCTCGCCGCCGCGCTGCGCCGGCTACCCGCCCACCCCGAGGTGCCGGACGCGCTCGCCGCACTGCGCGAACGGGGACACCGGCTGGTCGCGCTGGGCAACTCGCCGCCGGCGGTGATCGAAGCGCAGCTGACCGGCGCCGGCCTCGCGCCGAGGTTCGACGGCTGGTACTCGGTCGAGCAGGCCGGCATGTTGAAGCCGGGCCCGGCGCCGTACCGGTTCGTGCTGCAGACGGAGCAGGTCGAGCCGGGGCAGGCGGTGATGGTCGCCGCCCACGACTGGGACATCGCGGGCGCGCAGGCGGCGGGGATGCGCACCGTGTTCGTGGCGCGCGACGGCCGCCGGCCGATCCCGGGCTGGCCCGACCCCGACGTGGTCGCCGCGGACCTCGCCGCCGCGACCGCCGCCGATCCGGCGTGACCTGGAGATCCGGCGTGACCTAGACGGGCTTGTCGAGCAGCAGCGCGCAGCGGATCAACCCCAGATGGCTGTACGCCTGGGGATGGTTGCCGAGGCCCTGCTCGGTGGCGGGGTCGTACTGCTCGGGAAGCAGGCCGGTGGGGCCGGCGCAGTCGAGGATCTGCTCGAACAGCTCCTCGGCGTCCGTACGCCGTCCGGTCCGCAGGTACGCCTCGGCCAGCCACGTCGCGCACAGGTGGAAGCCGCCTTCGATGCCGGGCAGCCCGTCCTCGGAGTTGTACCGGTAGACGGTCGGCCCGCTGCGCAGCTCCGCCTCGATCGCGAGCACGGTGGCGAGGAACCGTGGATCGTCGGCCGGCAGCAGGCCGGACAGCCCGATCCACAGCGACGCCGCGTCGAGGTCCTCGCCGTCGTACGCGGCGGCGTACGTGCCGAGCTGCTCATTCCAGCCCCGCTCCAGTACGTTGCTCGCGATCTGCTCGCGCAGCTCGGCCCACTCGGGACGCACCGGCATGCCGTGCTTGTCGCCGAGGTAGAGGGCACGGTCCACGGTGAGCCAGCACATCACCTTGGAGTAGACGTGGTGGCGGGGTGGCAGCCGGGGCTCCCAGAGTCCGTGGTCGGGCTCGTGCCAGCGCCGGGACACCGCGTCCACCATCGCCTCGACGATGTGCTGCTCGAACTCGGTGATCGAGCCCCGGGCGTCGGCGACCGCGGCCACCAGGTCGGCGATCGGCCCGAACACGTCCAGCTGCACCTGCCGGTTGGCGGCGTTGCCCACCCGTACGGGGCGGGAGCCGGCGTACCCGGGGAGGGTTTCGATGACCGCCTCGGGGCCGAGCATCAGCCCGTCGAGGGTGTAGAGCGGGTGCAGCCACTCCGGGTGCCCGCCGGTACGGTCGATCACCCCGGAGGTCCACCGCAGCAGGGCTTCGGCCTCGCCCAGCGACCCCAGGTCGACCAGCGCACGGGCGGTCATCGCGGCATCGCGCAGCCAGCAGTAGCGGTAGTCCCAGTTGCGTACCCCACCCAGCTCTTCGGGCAGCGAGGTGGTGCCGGCCGCGAGGATCGCACCCGTCGGTGAGTACGCCAGGCCCCGCAGCACCAGGGCGCTGCGCGCGACCTCGCCGTGCGCGAGAGTGGGTAGCCGCAGGCCGGACAGCCAGGAACGCCACGACTCGTCCGCGCCGGTGAGCCGGCGCTCGGCGGACTCGCGGTGCGGATCGAGGTTGTCGGTGCCGCAGCGCAGCTCCAGCACCAGCTCGCCGCCGGCCGCGTCCAGGTCGAACACCGCGGTGCCAGCCTCGTCGCCGTCTTCGAGGTTCCACTCCACACCGGGGGAGTAGAGCGCGACCGGCTCGTTGGAGCCGAGCACCAGCACGCCGTCGCCGACCGGCTGCAGCGAGATCGGCATCTGCCCGAACTCCGGCCGCGGCGCGAACTCGATGCGTACCTTGCCGCGCCCGGTCAGCCGCCGCACCAGGGTGGTACGCCCGGGCGTGTCGTCGTCGGCGAGCCAGTCCGTCACGGTCAGGCTCGACCAGCGGGTCTCCACCGTCATGGTGCCCGGCCGGTAGCGCTGCCCCAGCGGCCGGCCGTTGCGCTCCGGGCAGACCGAGAAGTGGCCGGCCGGGGTGCCGCCGAGCAGGTCGGCGAAGATCGCGGACGAGTCCGGCTTCGGGTGACACAGCCAGGTGACCCGGGCCTCCGGGGTGACCAGCGCGAGGTTGCGGCCGTTGGCGAGCATCGAGTGCCGTTCGATCGGTACGGCGCGCTCGCCGTACAGCCAGCGGCGGCGGGTCTCGAGCAGTACGCCGAGCAGCCGCGCGGCCTCCATCGGGTCGGCCAGCCGGTGCGTGGCCCGGCTGTCGCCGGTGCCGATCTTCACGCCGAGGTCGGGCCCGTGCAGGTGGGCGAAGGCGTTCTCGTCGGTGACGTCGTCGCCCACGTACAGCACCGCGGAGGCGCCCAGCTGGGTACGCAGCGCGTCCAGCGCGGTGCCCTTGTGGGTTGCCACCACGGACAGTTCGATCACCTCTTTGCCCTGGGTGACCTGCAGCCCGACCCAGCTCGCCGGCCCGGCCTTCACCGACTCGACCACCTCGGCCGCCACGCCCCGCGGCGCGGTACGGGTGTGCACCGCCACGCTCGCCGGCTTCACCTCCAGCCGTACGCCTTCGCGGCCCTGGGTGATCGCGGACAGCTCGCGCAGCAGCCGGTCCCGCAGCTCGGTGAGCTCCGGCGCCAGCTTGTGTACGAAGCCGACGTCGAACTCCGACCCGTGCGACCCGACCAGGTGGATCTCACTCGGCAGCCGCGACAGCGCGGCCAGGTCCCGCAGCGCCCGGCCCGAGATCACCGCCACCTTGGTCTGCGGCAGGTTCGCCAGCGCCCGCAGCGCCGCCACCGTCTCCGGGAGCGGCGCCGCCTGGGTGGGGTCCTCCACGATCGGCGCGATCGTGCCGTCGTAGTCGCACGCCACCAGCAACTGGGGCGTACGCGCCAACCGCGTCACCGCACTACGAAGCTCCGTGCCGCCTGGCACGGTGGGGTCGAGGGTTGTCATCCGTGCTGCTCCCGGCCGCCATTCGAAGTCGATTCGGAGTCCAGCGCGGTCGCGGACTCCGGTGCACCGAGCGCGGACAGGAACGACCGCGCCCAGTTGTCCACGTCATGGGTACGCAGATAGCGCCGCATCGCCCGCATCCGACGGGTCACGTCGGACGGATCGGCGTGCATCGCCTGCAGCAGGGTGTCCTTCAGCCCGTCCAGGTCGTGTGGGTTGACCAGGAAGGCCTGGCGCAGGTCCGCTGCCGCGCCGGCGAATTCGCTGAGTACGAGCGTGCCCCGCTGGTCGACCCGGGCCGCGACGTACTCCTTGGCTACCAGGTTCATACCGTCCCGTAGAGGAGTGACCATCATGACGTCCGCCGCACTGTACAGCGCCGCGAGCTCGCTGCGGCTGTAGGACTGGTGCAGGTAGTGCACCGCCGGTACGCCGACCTTGCCGTAGTCCCCGTTGATCCGGCCAACCTGCCGCTCCACGTTCTCCCGTAGTACCTGGTAGTGCTTCACGCGTTCCCGGCTCGGCGTGGCCACCTGGACCATCACCGCGTCGGGTACCGACAGCTTGCCCTCGGAGAGTAGTTCTTGGAAGGCCATCAGCCGGTGCTCGATGCCCTTGGTGTAGTCGAGCCGGTCGACGCCGAGGATCAGGCACTGCGGATCGCCCAGTTCGGTACGGATCTGCTTCGTCCGGGTGCGGGTCCCCTCGCTCGCCGCCAGGCTCTCCATCTCGACCACGTCGATCGAGATCGGGAACGCCCCGGCGCGCACCGTACGGCCGTCCAGCTCGACCTCGTTGGAGCGCGGCCGCAGCCCCAGCAGGTGCCGGGACAGCCGCAGGAAGTTCTGCGCGGCGAGCGGGCGCTGGAAGCCCACCAGGTCGGCGCCGAGCAGCCCCTGCAGGATCTCCACCCGGCGCGGCAGCTGCATGTAGAGCTCGACCGGGGGGAACGGGATGTGTAGGAAGAAGCCGATCCGCAGGTCGGGCCGCATCTCCCGCAGCAGTGCCGGCACCAGCTGCAGCTGGTAGTCCTGCACCCACACGATCGCGCCCTCCGCGGCGACCTCCGCGGTCGCCGCCGCGAACCGCCGGTTCACCGTGACGTACGCGTCCCACCAGTGCCGATGGAACACCGGATGCTGTACGGCGTCGTGGTAGAGCGGCCACAGCGAGGAGTTGGAGAACCCCTCGTAGTAGTCCTCGATCTCGTCCGCGCTGACCGGAATCGGGCACAGCTGCATCCCGTCGAGCTCGAACGGCTCCGGCACCATCTCGTCGGTGCTGCCGGGCCAGCCGATCCAGGTGCCGCCCTCGGCCTGCATGATCGGGTGCAGCGCGGTGACCAGCCCGCCGGGGCTGCGCTTCCACGACACCTGGCCGTCCGGGGTCCGGGTCGCGTCGACGGGCAGTCGATTGGCCACGACTACGAACGAACTGGGTGCTGCCACATCCGCCTCCGACCGACCGTGGGTGAGTGCCTCGGGTTGGTTGTGAAGCGCCAGTGGGGGTTTAACGCCTGGGCCTCGTCCTTGGCTGAGCCTTCGGTCTTCGAGCCTACTGAAATCCGAGCGGGTGGCACCCCGAGATGATGTGACCTACAACCGACTTCGCATCAGCGCCGCGGGGGTCAGCCACCAGGCGGCGGCACCGATCAGCACCGGTACCAGCAGCCACACCAGCACCAGGCCGGGCGTACCGCCGAGTACGGCCGTCGCCACCAGGACGGCGACCACCAGCACCACCAGCGGCGCGGCGGTCAGGTTGACCTGGCCGGACGGCGCCACCCGTACCACGGCCAGCGCGCTGCCGAGCACCGCGAACCCGGCGGCCAGGTACTGCAGCACCGCCTCCGATTTCAGGTACCAGCCGCCCGCGGCGACGCCGAAATCGCTGGTCAGGACCACGAACGGGAGTACGTACAGCTGCGCGCCGAACAGCAGGCCGCCCGCCAGGCCGCCGGTGACCAGCGCCCGCTCCCTCACCTGCGCAGCCCCCGCGGCGGCGACCACGCCACCGATCGTGAACCCGGCCGCCAGCACCTGGATCCCCTGCAGTACGTCGATCGGGATCCCCGTGTCGGCCAGGTGGATCGCCGCGAGCCCGACGGAGATCACCAGGCTTCCGGCGAGCGCCGCGCGCCACCCCCGCAGCCGGTACGGCGCCCACAGCGCCAGCCCGCCGCCGATCAGCAGGACGACGAGCAGCAGCAGCCCGCGTACCGGGGTGCCCTGGGTCAGCGGCGCGAGCGCCCGCCGCGCGCCGTCCGCCGCGTACGCTCCGACGGCGAGCGCGGCGAGGGTCTGCAGTACGGGTCCACGGCGCTGCTCGGTCATGGCGTGGGCTGGCATCGGGATTCTCCCTCCGGGCGCCGGCCGCTGAAGATCGGCCGGCGAGCGACAAGCCTGCCAAAGGGGTGGCTTCGAGGGAACACATCGACCCCTGGAAAGATTGAGAAGTACGGCGCATTTCGCGTCGCACCTCAGACAACCGGAGGCTCGAAAGACCGTGGCTCAGTTCATCTACGTGCTCGAGAAGGCGCGCAAGGCGCACGGCGACAAGGTCATCTTGGACGACGTGACCTTGGCGTTCCTGCCCGGCGCGAAGATCGGCGTGGTCGGCCCGAACGGCGCCGGCAAGTCCAGCCTGCTCAAGATCATGGCTGGCGAGGACCACCCGAGCAACGGCGAGGCCAAGCTGATGCCCGGCTACACGGTCGGCATGCTCGCCCAGGAACCCCAGCTCAACGAGGAGAAGACCGTACTCGGAAACATCGAAGAGGCGGTCAGCGGGACGAAGGCGAAGCTGGATCGGTTCAACCAGATTGCCGAGCAGCTCGCCACCGACTACACCGACGAGCTGATGACCGAGATGGGCAAGCTGCAGGAGGACCTCGACCACGCCGACGCGTGGGACCTGGACTCCAAGCTGGAGCAGGCGATGGACGCGCTGCGCTGCCCGCCCGGCGACGCCGACGTGAAGCCGCTGTCAGGCGGTGAGCGGCGCCGGGTGGCGCTGTGCAAGCTGCTGCTGGAGCAGCCCGACCTGCTGCTGCTCGACGAGCCCACCAACCACCTGGACGCCGAGAGCGTGCAGTGGCTGGAGCAGCACCTCGCCAAATACCCCGGTACGGTCATCGCGATCACCCACGACCGGTACTTCCTGGACCATGTCGCCGAGTGGATCGCCGAGGTGGACCGGGGCCGGGTGCACGGCTACCAGGGCAACTACTCGACGTACCTGGAGAAGAAGGCCGAGCGGCTGGCGGTGCAGGGCCGCAAGGACGCCAAGCTGAAGAAGCGCCTCTCCGACGAGCTGGAGTGGGTACGGTCCAACGCCAAGGCCCGGCAGACCAAGTCCCGTGCCCGGCTCGACCGGTACGAGGAGATGGCCAGCGAGGCGGAGAAGAACCGCAAGCTCGACTTCGAGGAGATCCAGATCCCGCCGGGCCCGCGGCTGGGCAACACGGTCATCGAGGTGACCGACCTGGAGAAGGGCTTCGGCGACCGGCAGCTGATCGAGGACCTGGCGTTCTCGCTGCCCCGCAACGGCATCGTCGGCGTCATCGGCCCCAACGGCGTGGGCAAGACCACGCTGTTCAAGATGGTGATCGGCGACGAGAAACCCGACGCCGGCAGCATCAAGATCGGCGAGACCGTGCAGATCTCGTACGTCGACCAGAGTCGCGGCGGGCTGGACGGCGACAAGACGGTCTGGGAGCTGGTCTCCGACGGGCTGGACCACCTGATGGTGGGCAGGGTCGAGATGCCGTCCCGGGCGTACGTCGCGGCGTTCGGGTTCAAGGGGCCGGACCAGCAGAAGCCGACCAAGGTGCTCTCCGGCGGCGAGCGCAACCGGCTGAACCTCGCGCTCACCCTCAAGCTCGGCGGCAACGTGCTGCTGCTCGACGAGCCCACCAACGACCTGGACGTGGAGACCCTCTCCAGCCTGGAGAACGCGCTGCTGGACTTCCCCGGCTGCGCCGTGATCACCAGCCACGACCGGATGTTCCTGGACCGGGTCGCCACCCACATCCTGGCCTGGGAGGGCGACGCCGAGGACCCGGCGAAGTGGTTCTGGTTCGAGGGCAACTTCGACGCGTACGAGAAGAACAAGGTCGACCGGCTCGGCGCCGACGCGGCCCGGCCGCACCGGGTGACGTACCGCCGGCTGACCCGGGACTGAGCCGGCCTCGCGATGGCCCGCTACACGTACCACTGTGCTTTGCGTTGGTCCGACATGGACGCGTACGGGCACGTCAACAACGCCAGGTTCCTGACGTTGTACGAGGAGGCGCGGGCGGCGCTGCTGTTCGGCGACGCCAAGCCGGCGGGCGCCACGGGGATGCAGCGCGGCATCGTGGTCGCCCGGCACGAGATCGACTACCTGCGGCCGGTCGACTACGGGGATCCGGTGCAGATCGAGCTGTGGGTCGACGAGATCCGGCCGTCGCGGTTCAGCGTCGCGTACGAGATGTACGACGACGGCCAGCTCGCCAGCCGCGCCCGCTCGGTGCTGGTGCCGTACGATCTGGCCGCCGGCCGGCCACGGCGGCTGAGTGACGCTGAGCGAACGTTTCTCACCGAGTGGCGCGACGCCGCGGATTGACGCGATTAGGGAACCCGAGAGGGTTCCTACCTGGCGTTTTATTGCCTATGGTCCCAGTGGACCGGCGGGGGAACAGCCGTGGCAGCGCGGCGGACGAACCCCCGCAGGGCGTACCAAGTCACACGATGTGACAGTCGACGTGCCTCCTGCATCCGGGTCGGGCCGCCTCCACGACGATGTCTGGAGGGCGTCGGATGGACCTGCAAGACCGGAGGAGCTTTCTTCGACTGTCGGGCACGATGGCGGCCACCGCCGCTGTCGCGAGTGCCTGCAGCGACCTCGCACCCGAGCTTGGCAGGCGTGACGCACCCAAGCCGGAGAAGGTCAGGATCGGCCTGCTGCTGTTCCAGAAGGGCGTCTTCAAGATCCTCGGTGACGATCAGCGTGCGGGCTGGAACCTCTACCTGCACCTGAGCGGCGGCCTGCTCGGCGGACGCGAGGTGGAGGTCGTCGAGTCGGAGGAGGCCCTCGACCCGGAGACCAGCATCCGCAACGTCAAGAAGCTCATCGAGCAGGAGGCGGTCCACGCGCTCGTCGGCGTCACGTTCTCCAGCAACCTGATCCCGATCATGCCGGTCTGCCAGCAGGCCAAGGTGCCGCTGATCTCCCCGTACGCGTCGACCCTGCAGGCGCAGGGCAAGGAGTACATCTGGCGCACCTGCGCACTGAGCGGGTACGACGGCTACGCGATCGCCGAGTACGTGTCCCAGAAGCACCAGGGCGAAGGCGTGTACCTGCTCGCGTCCGACTACGCCGCGGGCTGGGACGAGATCGTGGGCTTCAAGAAGCGGTTCACCGGCAAGATCGCCGGCGAGGAGTACGTACCTTTCCCCGACACCCAGGACTACGGGCCGTTCCTGCGCCGGATCAAGGAGTCCGGCGCCGCCGCGGTCTTCAGCTTCCTGCCGGCCGACCTCGCGGTGACCTTCATCAAGCAGTTCGACAAGGCCGGGCTGCACGGCAAGGTCGCGTTGTACGGCGCCGAGGGGATGACCGAGCTGCCGTTCCTGGAGCAGGAGAAGGACAGCGCGACGAACCTGATGGACGCGTTCTACTACTCCGAGGGGCTGGACAACGCCGCCAACCGCAAGTTCGTCTCCGAGTACGCCGTCGCGGCCGGGGCGCGCCCGTACGTGCTGCCGATGGTGGCGTACGACGCCGCGGCCGTACTGGACAAGGCGATCGCCGGCGTACGGGGCGACCCCACGCCCGACGGGGTGGAACGGAGGATCCGCGAGGTGGGTCTGATCGAGAGCCCGCGCGGCCGCTGGCAGTTCGGCAAGAACCGGGCTCCGTTGCAGCACTACTACCTGCGGCAGGTGCAGCGGGACGGGGACGTGCTCGCCAACGTCGTACTGCAGGAGCTGGGAGTCGTCGGCGACCTGCCGCTGGCTCCGGCCAAGGCCCCGCACAGCCAGGACAGCTGATAGCTCGACCGGGCTGCGCCCGGCGCCAGGGCGGCTGCGGCCGGCAGCGTGATCGCGATTAGCCTGGCGGCATGCCGCAGACCGAACTCGCGGCCGACGCGGTGCCCGACGTCGGCGCGTTCCTCGCGCGGCTGGTCCGGCTCGACCCCGACGCACTGGTACGCCTGCGACCGGTACGCGCCGGCGCGGTCGCGCTGTGGGGTCGGCTGCCGTTCGACGTACTGGTGACCCGGCTGGTGCGCTCGGACCTGGCCGAGGACGCGACAGTGAACGCCGCCGAGCTGCTGCGCGGGCTGGAGCGGGGCGAGCGGAGCTTGCCGGGGCGTCACGACCTGGCGTGGCGGTCGCCGTTGCCGCCGAGCGCGGCGGGCGTGCTGGAGGACGTACCGGCGGGGGAGTTCAGGCGGATCGCGCAGGCCGCGGCGAGCACGTTGCGGGCCGCCGGCGGGCGTGGCGTGGGGGAGCGGCGGCTGCGCGACGAGCTGCTCGACCACGTCGCGCTGGTGGTGACACACGGTGATCATCGGGCCGAGGTGCCGGTACGGCTGGTGCAGGCCCTGGCGCGGATGGACTTCCTGGGCGCCGACGACGCCGCGCCGGTACGGATCCGGCGCGCCCCCGGCTGGCTGGGCACCGAGGGCCGGTACGGCGCCGCCTGGTACCGCACCGGCGACGCGCTCCGGCTCTCGCCACGTCGTACCTGATCAAGGGCTGGTTCTGCCGCCTGGCGGCCGGATGCACAGCCGGCCGCCATACGCGATCGACCGAATGTCGCTGCGCAACTCGTCCGTTTGGACGAGATGGCCCTGGTTGTGGGTGAGATCTACGACATCAGGGTGGTGCCGGACCGGGCCGGCAAAGGTACGGTCGTCACCTGCTGGACGTCGCTCTCGGTGATCACATGCCGCGCCTGTCTGGCTGGTGGGCCTGCCATGGCAGGTCACAGTGGGATATCGGCGAGCACGAGGGAGATGGCGCGATGTCGTGGTGGCGTAGGCGGGACTGGGCGGCCGACGAGCCGCGACGGGAGACTGCCCGGACGGGCGGCGCCCCAGCCAAGGTGACTTCCGGGGTACGGGTGGAGATCCCCACCCAGGCCGACCGGCGTACCGCCGCGGTGGCGGCTCCGGTGTCGATCGAGCGGGTGGCCGCGGCCCTGAAGCGGCTCGACATCCGCTACCTCACCGACGAGACGGGCAACCTGCTCGCCATGTGGGAACGCCACGTGGTGCTCTTCGCGCTCGAGGGACCCGAGAACGAGATCCTCGTGATCCGTGGCCGTTGCTACAACACCGTGCCCGCCGACTGGGCGGACCGGGCGTACGCCGCGGTCAACGAGTGGAACCACACCCGGCGGTTCCTCAAGTCGTACGTAGGCGACGCGACCGAGCAGGGCAAGCTCTCCCTGTACGCCGAGCTGCAGCTGCCGTTGGTGCCCGGAGTGCACGACGCGCTGCTCGACGAGCTGGTCGACTGCGCCGCCGCGGTCTCAGGATCCTGGGCCGAGTGGCTGCACGACGAGGGCGCCGTCCTCTGAGGACACCGCACGGTCAGCCGGGTGTGGTCTTCGAGTCCAGCCACTTGTGGATGATCGGCGTCAGGTCGCGCCCGGTGTAGTCGTTGACGAACGTCGTGAACGACGCGCGGTCCTGACTGGTGTTCTTGTGCCGCTGCGCCCACGCCCGGCACATGCCGAAGAACGTCTTGTCGCCGATCGTGCCGCGGATCTCGTGCAGCATCAGCGCGGGGCCGACGTACACGTTGGTCTCGGCGAACATCTCCGGGTCGTAGTGGCCGGGCGGTCCGGCGTCGGGCCGGGACTTGGCGTCGCGGTCCCGCCACCATTTCACGAAGTCGACCACCTTGACGGAGCTGTGCTCGGTCACCCACAGCATCTCCACGTACGTGGCGAAGCCCTCGTTGAGCCAGACGTCGCGCCAGTCCCGCGGGCTGACCGAGTCGCCGAAATACTGGTGCGAGTACTCGTGGGCGAGCACCTGGGTGAAGATGTCCTCGGCGTCCTTCGCGGACGCGTCCTTGGCGATCCCGCCGCCCATGGTGAGCATGGTCTGGGTCTCCATCGCCGAGTCGGAGCGCACCGCCATCGCTCCCGCGCTGGAGAACGGGAACGGCCCGAACTTCCGCTGCATCCACTCGAGGATCTCGGGGGTACGCCGCATCGCCCGCAACTGGTAGTCGTCGTACTGGCTGGGCACCCAGTACGTGAGCGCGATGTCGCCGACCGCGTCCTCGTACTCCCGGAATTTGTCCACGGCGAGGGTGGTGACGTAGCTGCCGACCGGGACCCCGGACCGCCACCGGTACGTCGCGCGTCCGCCTGACTGCGAGCGGCCCAGGAACTGCCCGCTGGCGACCCCGGCCCAGCCGGTCGGCACGGTCACCGCGATGTCGTACAGCGCCTCGTCGGACGGCTGGTCGTTGACCGGGTACCAGGTGAACGCCCCGTACGGCTCCTGCATGGTCCAGATCGCGCCGTACTCCTCGACCCGCAGCCCGAGCCCCTCGGAGAAGTCGCCGCGGGTGGACGGCATGTCGACCGGCTTCGGAGTCCCCGAGTAACGCACCTTCAGCGTGAGCCGGGTGTCCGGCTTCGCCGGCTCGGCCAACGGCACCGTCAGGTCGAGGTCCTCGCTGGTGGCGTGCACCGGCTTCCCGTCGACCGTGGCCCGTTCGACGTGCAGCCGGTCGGTGAAGTCCAGCACGATCTTGTCGATCCGCTTGGTGGGGCGCAGCGTCAGGGTCGCGTCCCCGGTCAGCTTCCGGTCCTCGGGCGACCAGCTCAGAGCAAGGTCATAGTGGAGTACGTCGATCGCCGGGTTGCCGTAGTCCGGGTACACCGGGTCGGCGACCGGATCCGAACGCCCCTTGCTCAGGTCGATGTCGGGCACCGGCGGCGAGGCGTGCCGGGCAGGGTCGTGCCAGGTCGCGGTGCTGCCGGTCTGGCAGCCGGTCAGCAGCAGCGCCACCGCCGTGGCACCCAGGACCGCCCGTCGCATGCAGGCTCCTCCCCGTACGTCTCGCCTGGTGACCGTACCGTGACGGGTTCGCGACTTGGTCTCGCGTCGATGTCGATCCGGTGGTCGATCCCGGCGGGTACGGGGCTCAGCCGAGCGGGAAGGCGCCGATCCGGCCGTGGTGCTCGTGGCCGAGTTGGTCGGTGTCGCTGGCCACCCACAGCGCGCCGGGGGTGGCGAGCAGGCACTGCACCCCGATCCCCCTGGTGCGCGTCGGGTTCCAGGACAACGCCTTGCCGGTGTCCGGGTCGATGGCGGCGATGCCGGGCCGGGATACCGCACCGGGGCCCGCCGAGTCGCGTCCCCCGGGGTTGTCCAGCCACCGCTGGTGCCCGCCCACGTACACCGCGGCGCCGGTGATCGCGACGGCGTACAGGCTGTCGCCGCCGGTGTGGTTGACCCAGGTCGGGTGCTGGTCGCCATCGCTTGCGGTCTCGAACCGGGCCGCTGTGTCGCACATCGGGCCGTAGGTGCCGCGGTGCCCCGACGTGACCACCACGAAGTACGACCCGTCCGGTGCGAAGTCCACCCCGTGCAGGTACGTGTCGGTCGACGTGTGGCACGACCCCTCGTACCCGCGGGTGTACCAGCCGGACACGCGGGCCGGCGACGCTCCGGTGTCGATCATGGCGATCTGGTCCCGATCGTGCCCGGCGACCCGGGTGAACGTGCCGTCGACCACCAGTCGGGTGCCGCCGGGGCTGATCGCCAGCTTGGTCACCCGCAGCCGACCGGAGCGAGGCTGCTCGATCGAGATGTTGAAGCCGGTGTCCACCCGGTCGGTGTCGGTGTCGACCCGGGCCAGGGCGCGCCGGGGCTGGCCGCCGATCGTCTTGAACGCGCCGCCCACGTACAGCCGGTCGCCGCCGCGGCCGAGGGTACGCACCTCGCCGCCCTCCGCGGTGGTCGGAATGCTCGACGCCGTACGCGATCCGTCGGACAGGTGCAGCCGGGTGAGGCCCGCCTGGTCGGAGCCGTTGACCTGCGCGAACTCGCCGCCGGCGTACACGGTGTTGGCGTCGCCGGGGGCGAGGGCGTAGACGGGGCCGTCGACCGAGGGGTGGAACGAGTGGTCGATCTTCCCAGTTGAACGGTCGAAGGCGAAGATGTTGTCCTGGTACGCCGTGCCCGAGCCGTCGGCCTCGCTGATCCGGCTGAAGCTGCCGCCCACCACGACGGTGTCGCCGACGGCGGCGATCGCGTACACGATCCCGTCCTCGACGTGCGGCGTCCAGTTGACCGGGTTGTCGGAGACCACGTGGGACTGGCGGGTCTGCGCGGCCACGGGTTGCAGGCCGTACATGGCGGCGACGCCGGCGAGCAGGACGAGGGCTAGGGTGATTCGGCGCATCGACGCGGTGGCCTTCCAGGTAGGGGGCGCTCTCGGTAGAAAGCAACGATCCGCGCCACCGTTACGATGCGCTATTTCACGATTTCGTTATGTATTGACCATGAAGTACGCCGCGCGTACCAGATAGTCCCAGAGGGTCTGTGCCTGCTCGTCCGGCAACTCAAGACTCTCCACCGCCCGGCGCATGTGGCCCAGCCAGGCGTCACGCTCCCGCTCGCCGATCGCGAACGGTGCGTGCCGCATCCGCAGCCGAGGGTGTCCCCGCTGGTCAGAGTAGGTACGAGGGCCGCCCCAGTACTGCTCCAGGAACATCCGCAGCCGGCTGGCCGCCACTGCCAGGTCCGGATCCGGGTACAGCGGGCGCAGCACCGGGTCGTCGGCGACGCCGGCGTAGAACTCGTCGACCAGTCTGTGGAAGGTCTCCGCGCCACCCACCGCCTGGTAGAACGACTCGCCCGGGTCCGCCGCCGGAGTCTCGACGGGTTCCGGGGTTGTCACCGGGGTGATCGTCAGTCTCGAGTCTCGGTCAGCCACGCGTCAATCCTGCCAGGCGGCACCGCGACCGGCTCGCGCCGAGGGTGCGGTGCGGCTCACACGAGGCGGGTGGGGCACGTACTACAGCCGGACCGGCTGGGAGCTGTCGGCGTCCGTACCGAACGGGTCGCCGCCGCGCTGCCGGCGCGGCCCACGCAGTGCGCCGGCTTTCGCCCAATGCTGTTCCCGGGTGGTACGGGACTTCTGCCGGGTCTCGTTGCGGGCAGCCGGTCGGGGCTCGTTCACCAGCTTGGCCTGCTCGATCTCCCCGTCGATCTCGTTCACCAGCTTGGCCTGCTCGATCTCCCCGTCGATGACGCCGCCGGACGGCCAGCGGGCCGCGGCGAACACGATCAACGCCATACCCGCGAAGCTCCACACGCCCACCACGACCGGCACCGGGAACCGCCCCGCGATCGCACCGGTGAGCATCACCGCGGCCGCGTGCAGCACCTGCATCCCGCCCTGCATGATCCCGAACGCCCGAGCCCGGTACGGGTTCGGCAGCACCTGTACGAACAGCCCGTTGAGCGGCATCAGCACCGCGTTGCCGAATCCGGCCACCAGCCCCAGCAGCAGCACCACTTCGAACGGCGGCTGCAGCACCGCCGGGATCAGCGCCAACGGCACCAGTACGGCGAGCGGCCTGATCAGTTTCAGCCGGGTGCTCGGCGACAGCATGCGGCCCACCACCAGGCCGCCGATCACGTACCCGAACGGGATCGACGCCATCATCAGGCCGGCACGCCAGGCCTCGCCGCCGAGCTCCCCGGACCAGGCGACCGCCAGGCCCTCCGGCACGATGATCACACTCACCAGTGCGAAGACCAGCAGGGCGATCGCCCGCATCACGGGGTCCCCGAACACGACCCGGAAGCCCTCCGCGGTCTCCCGGAGCAGGTGGCTGCGGTGCTCCTCGGTCATCGCCGGTGGCCTCGGCCGTACGCCACGCCAGATCAGCACGGCGGACAGCGCGAACGTGGCGGAGTCGACCAGCAGCGCGGCGCGCGGGCTCACCAGCGCGGCGAACAGGCCGCCCGCGGCGTACCCGCTGACCTGGGCGGCCTGGGCGACCATCGCCTGGACGGACAGGCCGACGACGTACCGGTCGCCCTTGAGGATCAGCGGCAGCATGGCGGAGCGGGCGGACTGCGCCGGCGGATTCAGCAACGACGACAGGAACAGCAGCCCCAGCAGCAGCCACAGCGGTACGGCCGGGATCGCGAGCAGCGCGACCAGCGCCATCCGGGTCAGATCACAGACGATCATGACCCGGCGGTACGGGTACCGCTCGGAGATCGCCGCGAGCACCGGTCCGCCGGCCACCCAGGGCAGATAGCTGATCGCGAACGCGGCCGCGGACAGCCACACCGACTTGGTGTCGCTGAAGATCAGGTAGGTGACCGCCACCCGGGCGAAGTAGTCGCCGATCCAGGACAGCGTGCTCGCGCCGAACACGGCGCGGTATTCACGTACCCGAAAAACTTCACGGTACGTAGCGGGACGGTCCTCGTCGCCCTTCACCTCGACGGCGCCGCCGGCCCCGGGTGCGGCGGCGGGCGGGGTGCCCGGATCGGCTGTGGTGCTGCCATCTTCTGCGGAGGCGCCGTCCGGCTCGCCGGTACGGCGCGGCTCTCTGGACAACCGGGTCCGGTCCTTCCCTGATCGCAACGCTACGAGCTAGGGCATACACGGGCTGTTCAGGCCGAGTGTGCCCGATTGGAGGACATATTGGTAGGTCGAACGGCCCATGACAGCCTGACTGGCGGTAACGCGACAGCGTACCGAGGGTGGCTCGTCGCGACTAAACGGGAAAACCCTTTCGGGCGTCGCGTTGTGTCAGGCCGGCGAGCCCGCGCCGTCCTTACCGCCGGGGGGCCGGATGTGCATCCGGGCGGCGGCGAGTCGCTCCGTCACGCCCGCTTCGTCCAGGGCCGTCACGATCCTGCGACGGATCAGGCGGCCGACTCCGGGTGCGGCGTCTGCGGCGGTCTTCACCACGAGGCGTACCAGTGGGCCGTCCAGCCCGACGTCCTCCACCCCGAGCACCTCGGGCGGCTCGGTCACCTTTTCCCGAATGTCGGGTTCGTCGGCGGCCGCTGTGGCCGCGTCCCGGATCACCGTCATCGCCTCGTCGACCGAGGTGCCGAAGCCGATCGGCACGTCGATCACGACCTGGTTCCAGCCCTGGCTGTGGTTGCCGACCCGGAGCACCTCGCCGTTGCGTACGTACCAGACGACCCCGCGTACGTCACGGACCGTAGTGACGCGCAGGCCGACCGCCTCGACCGTGCCGGTCGCCTCGCCCAGGTCCACGGTGTCGCCCACCCCGTACTGGTCTTCGGTGATCATGAACACCCCGGAGATCACGTCGCGTACCACGTACTGCGCGCCGAAGCCGAGCGCGAGACCCGCGATGCCGGCGCTGGCCAGCAACGGTGCGAGGTCGATCCGCAACTCGGCGAGCACGAGCATCGCCGCGATCGTGAAGATCGTGATCGAGGCTACGTTGCGTAGCAGCGAACCGATGGTCTGCGCGCGTTGCCGGCGGCGTTCGGAGCGGAGTTTGGCGGCCTCGGCGAACACTGCCGGCGCCTTTTCCTTCAGCGGCCGCAGCACCAGCGGCGGTTCCCCGTTCCCGCCGGCACGGATCACCCGCCGGATCGCGCGGTGCGCCACCCAGCGCGCGATCAGCGCGACGAGCACGATCATGGCGATCCGCAGCGGTGTGATCACCAACCACGCGGTGGTGTCGATGACGAGCTTCGAGGTGGGCAGCAGGTCTGGCAGGTTCACACGCCCCTTCGTACCGCACGAGCCGGGTCGTCACACGTCGGGGGCGGGATACCGGCCGGTAGTCGATCGGCGGCGGCGCGGACCAGGCCGTACGGGGTGAGCACAAATCGATATCAACTAGTGCAAAGATGCGAGGGCACGGGTTAGTGCTCGCTTTTGGTCCCGGTGTCGGGGACTATTGCTCCGGACGGAGGTGTAGCGCATGGGCGGCACGCGAGCCAGGACGGGTCACGGTGCGCTGGTGCTCAACGCGACGTACGAACCGTTGTGCGTGGTGTCCCAGCGTCGTGCCGTCGTGCTCGTGCTGACCGCACGCGCCGTGTGCGTCTCCGACGGGGACGGGCTGCTGCACAGCGAGCGGCGGGTGATTCCCGTACCGTCCGTGATCCGCCTGAACCGGTACGTACGAGTGCCGTACCGGGCCCATGTCGGGCTGACCCGGCGGGCGGTGTTCGCCCGGGACCGGTGGCGCTGCAGCTACTGCCGGGGCCCCGCCGAGACCATCGACCACGTGATGCCGCGCAGCCGTGGCGGCGAACACATATGGGAGAACGTGGTTGCCGCGTGTGCCCGGTGCAACCACGTCAAAGGCAGCCGGACGCCAGCTGAGCTCGGTTGGCGCCTGCACGAAATCCCCGCCGCACCGAAAGGTGCGGCGTGGCGCATTTTGGGGCACCGTGCGCCAGATCCACGCTGGATGGACTGGCTCGGCTGGAACGGCGGCCCCGCCGTCAACGAAGCCACCGCCTGATCCGTCGCCGGCCGGCGACGCTCAGGTCACCCGCGCCGGCTCGGCCGGGAAGTCGAGATGGGTCCCCTTGGCGAGGATCCGTTCCAGCGTGGACATGCCGTCGTACACCTCGCTGAAGCTGGTGTAGATCGGCGCGAAGCCCAGTCGCAGACGCTGCGGGGCGCGGTAGTCCGGGATCACGTTCTCGGCGATCAACGCCTGACACAGCTGCCACGCCTGGGGATGGCGCAGCGTCACGTGGCAGCCCCGCCGGGCCGGGTCCCGCGGTGAGACGACTTCCATCCCGTACCCGGCGAGCCACGCGTCGGCCAGCTCGATCGCGTACGAGGTGAGCGCCTGTCCCTTGGCGTACAGGTTCTCGATGCCGGCCTCGGCGGTCAGCCGGGCGCCGTGCAGCACCGCGTAGCAGCCCAGGATCGCCGGGGTGCCGGCGGTGAACCGTTCGATCGTGTCCACCGGCTGGTACGGCCGCGCCATCTCGAACTGGTCCCGCTGGCCGAACCAGCCCCAGATCGGCTGCCGCAGCTCTGCCTGCAGGTCCTGTCGTACGTACAGGAAGGCGGGCGACCCGGGCCCCGCGTTGAGGTACTTGTACGTGCACCCGACCGCCAGGTCGACCCCGGCCTCGGACAGCGGCACCGGCACCGCGCCGGCCGAATGGCACAGATCCCACAACACCATCGCGCCGGCCCGGTGTGCGATCTCGGTGACCGCCGCCAGGTCGGCGAGCGCCCCGGAGCGGTACGCCACGTGGGACAGGCACACCAGCGCGGTGTCCTCGCCGACCGCCGCCTCGACCGCCGCGGGATCGAGGCCGGAGTCCATGTCGGTGTGTATCAGCCGCAGTTCGTGCCCGGCCGCGGCGAGGCCCTGCAGCACGTACCCGTCGGTGGGGAAGTTGTCGTCGTCGGTGACGATCGCCCGGCGGCCGGAGCGGGCAGCCAGCGCCGCCGCGGCGAGTTTGTAGAGGTTCACGGTGGTGGAGTCGGAGACGATCACCTCACCGGGCCGGGCGCTCACCACGCCGCCGGCGATCTCGTCCCCGGCCTGCCGCGCCAGATCGACCCAGTGCCGCCAGCCGCGGATCAGCTCGCCGCCCCACTCGGACTCGACCGCGTCGCGCAGCGCGTCCCGGGTGGCGACCGGGAGCCGACCGAGCGAGTTGCCGTCGAAATACACCAGATCCGGATCCGCGACCACGAATCGGTCACGGAACTGCCGCAGCGGGTCGGCGGCATCGCGGCGTACGGCGTCCTGCCTGGTCGCAGCGCTGTCGGTCACCCCGCCATACTTCCAGGACCGGGGCGGATGCCGATAGTGGCCGGCAGCGCCGACCGGGGTGTGGCGCAGCGCGCGTCGGGCGGCACCCGGCCACGCGTCGGCGGCCCCGCTCCGCTACCGTGAACCACGATCAAGTCCTTCCATCTGGGGCGTTGAACAGCTGATGTCGATTCTCGAGACTGTGATGGTGTACGTCGGGATTCCGGCGGCCGTCTTCGCGGTGGTCGCCGGTCTGGTGTACATGTCGAGCGCCCGGCCCAGCCGGCGCTACCGTCCGGGCCGCCCGTACGAGTTCACACCCGTGTGGTTCGTCTCCAACCCGAGCGGCGTGGTGGGCGACGGGCGCGCCGCGATCGAGGCGGCGAGCGGCGCCGCCGACGGGCCGGCGGACGAGGGTGCCGAGTCCGTCGATGCGTCACGCCAGGGAGTCAGCAGCTTCGCCGTGAAGGGAGGGGCTCGTGGCAGTTGGTAGCGCCCGGGCGGACGTGGACGCGTCCGGCGTACCGGCACAGCCCGGCAGCGCCGTCGCGCACACCGCCGAGACCGAGGCGACCGCGCCACCCCGGGCCGCCGTACTCGACGGCCCGTTCACGACGCGTCAGCTGCTGCGGATCGACGAGGCCCTGGTGGCGGCCGACAGCGAGTCCGGCCTCACCTTCAGCGTGTACGTCGGCCCGCTCGAGGAGCCGACCAGGGAGCACGCCGAGCGGCTGCACGACCAGCTCGCCGACGCCGATTCGGCGGTGCTGCTCGCGGTCTCGCCCAACCAGCGGGTGCTCGAGATCGTCACCGGGGAGCGGGCCAGCCAACGGCTGCCGCGCCAGGTGTGCGCGCTGGCGGCGCTGTCGATGACCGCTTCGTTCGGCGGCGGCGACCTCGCCGGAGGCATCGTCACCGGGCTGCGGATGCTCACCGACCAGGCCAGCCGCTGAGTCTCGAGGGTGTAACGTCGCGGCACGCCCGGACCGAGATCAGGGTTATGGCGGCGGGCGTGCGCGAATAGGATCATTGCCACGAGCACTCAGCCAAGGGGGTGGGCCGTGGAGCGGCCAAGCTGGGCACCTGTCGGAGTCGACACAGATCGACCCAGTGTGGCGCGGGTCTACGACTTCTTCCTCGGCGGTTCGCACAACTTCGCGGTAGACCGGGAGTTCGGTCAGCGGGTGATGGAGACGGCCCCGCTGACGCCCCGGATAATGCGGGCAAACCGGGCATTCCTGCGGCGAGCGGTGCAGTTCTGCGTGGCCGCGGGCGTACGGCAGTTCATCGACATCGGGTCGGGCATCCCGACGGTCGGCAACGTGCACGAGATCGCGCAGCGGGCCGATCCCGGCGCCCGGGTGGTCTACGTGGACATCGACTCGGTGGCCGTGGCGCACAGCCAGGTGATCCTGGAAGGCAACCCATTTGCAACCGTGGTGCAGGGCGACGCAAGGCAACCTGAACAGGTGCTTGCCCACCCGGAGACCCGTCGCCTGATCGACCCGCAGCAGCCGGTCGCCGTGCTGCTGGTCGCGCTGCTGCACTTCCTCTCCGACGACGCCGAGGTCGACGCGATGCTGCGCACCGTCAAGGAGATGCTGGTCCCCGGCAGCTACCTGGTGATCTCGCACGGCAGCCTCGAGGGCCAGCCGCCCGAGGCCCGCGAGGTGGTGCAGATGTACTCGCGCTCCGCGGTGCCGCTGGTGCACCGTACGCGTGCGCAGATCGAAGCGTTCTTCGATGGGCTCGAGTTGGTGGAGCCGGGCGTGGTTCACGTACCGGTGTGGCGCCCGGACACCCGGGACGAGACCACCGAGCACCCGGAGCGCTACATCTCGTACGGCGGAGTCGGTCGGAAACCATGATCGAACCGGGCCGGGCACGGGCCATCACGAACGGGGCCGCCGCGGGGGCAGCGCCGCCGGGTCGTGACCAGTTCGCCGCCCGCTGGGCCGACGCGGTGATCGGGACCAGCTTCGTACCGATGAGCGCGGTGGAGATCCAGCAGTTCCTGGGCCGCCTCACCGACCTGCTCGGCGACGCCCTGGTGGCCGACCCGTTCCGGATCGGGCCGGGGTACGACGTCGGGCGCCAGCTCGTCGACGCCCACTTCGTGAGCCCCGAGACGCTCGAGAAGACGCTCAGCGTGATCGGCTCCCGACTGCTGTCGCAGCTCGGCCTGGGTTCGCTGCGATCCGGTGCGACCTCGGACTTCGCGATCCGGCTGGCCCAGTTGCAGGGTGCGATCGCCTCCGGCTACACCAGGGCGCTGCGGCAACGCACGCTCGACGAGCAGGAGATGATCCGGCACGCGTTGGGCACCGCCCGGGAGGAGGCGGTGCAGGCGCTGCGGGCGAGTGAGACCCGGTTCCGTACGGTCTTCGCGGGCGCTCCGGTCGGGATGGGGATCGCCTCGATGGACGGCCGGATCCTCGAGGTCAACCAGTCGCTCGCCGACCTGCTCGGGTACGAACCGGCGGACCTGCTCGGGATGAACGTCTTCCAGTTCAGTGACGACCAGGACGACCCGACGGGAGTCGCCCAGTACCGGGAAGGCCTGATGCACGGCAAGGTCGACCAGGTACGCATGGAGAAGCGGATGCTGCGTCGCGACGGCGAGGAGGTCTGGACCCAGGCCACCGCATCGCTGATCCGCGACGAGGACGGCAACCCGCGCTACCACGTCGCGATGTTCCAGGACGTCACCGAGCAGCGCCGGCTGCACCAGCGACTGGAGCACCAGGCGAACCACGACCCGCTGACCGGGCTGCCGAACCGTACCCTCTTCTACAACACGCTGACCGGGGCGTTGGCCCGGGGCGGTGACCGGATCGGGTTGTGTTACCTCGACCTGGACGGCTTCAAGGTGTTCAACGACAGCCTGGGACACGACGTCGGCGACCAACTGCTGGTCAAGGTCGCCGAGCGGCTCGGCCACTGCATCGCCGACAGCGGGCACCTGGTGGCCCGGATGGGCGGCGACGAGTTCGTGATCCTGGTGGAGCGGCCGGACAGCCGGGAGCAGGTGATCGAGCTGGCCGACGCCGCGGTGGCGGCACTGACCGCGCCGTTCCAGATCGGCGGCCACCACCTGGCGGTGTCGGCGAGCATCGGCATCGTGGAGCGCGCCGTGGCCGGCATCACGGCGGCCGAGCTGATGAAGGCCGCGGACATCACGCTCTACTGGGCGAAGTCCGACGGCGGCAACCGTTGGGCCCTGTACGACGCCGACCGCAACGCCCGTGACGTGGCGCGGTACACGCTGTCGGCCACCATGCCGGCCGCGCTGGACCGCCGGGAGTTCTACCTCGACTACCAGCCGCTGGTGAGCCTCGCCGACGGCTCGGTGACGGGTCTGGAAGCGCTGGTCCGCTGGCGGCATCCGCGACACGGGCTGATCCCGCCCAGCCGGTTCATCGGCCTAGCGGAGGAGACCGGGCTGATCGTCGCGCTCGGTCGGTGGGTGCTCGAGGAAGCCTGCCAGCAGGCCGGTTACTGGCGTGATGACTGTGCCGAGCCGCCGTTCATCAGCGTCAACCTGGCCGTACGCCAACTGCGCGACCGTGGCCTCGTGGACGACGTGAAACGGATCCTCGCGGACACCGGCCTGCCGGCGTCGGCGCTGCAACTGGAACTCACCGAGAGTGCCGTGATGGGCAGCCCCGGCGACCCGCTCGACGCGCTCTGCGCGCTGTCGGAGATGGGTATCCGGGTCGCCATCGACGACTTCGGCACCGGGTACTCGAACCTGTCGTACCTGCGGGAGTTGCCGCTGCACGCGCTCAAGATCGCCGGGTCGTTCGTCGCCGGGCTGCGTTCGCCGGCCGCGCCGGACCCGGTGGGGGAGCGGATCGTCGCCACGCTGGTCGACCTGGCGCACACCCTCGGGCTGACCGTCACCGCCGAGGGCGTGGAGACCAAGGCACAGGCCGACCGGCTCCGCGCGATCGGCTGCGACGCCGCACAGGGCTGGTACTTCGCCCGGGCGATGCCGCCCGACAAGATCTCACCCCTGCTGTCCGCCTGACACCCGCTACCGGGCGGCGTCGCGCCGGCGGGCAGCCAAGGCGCGTACCACTCCGTCCTTGCCTTCGGCGACCAGGCGCCGCAGCGGGGCCGGGAGGCCCTCCGTACCCAACCAGGCGTCGGTGGCCGCGACCGTGTCCTCGCTGACCTGGTACGCCGGGTACAGCAGGATCGTGAACACCTGCGCGGGCTCGCTGTCCTGCTGCGCCCAGATCTCCGCCACCTGCTCGAAGTAACGCGCCGCGTACGGCTTGGTGAGCGCCACCTGGTCGGGGTGCTGGAATCCCCGGGCGAGGGCGCGGCGGCGTGAATTCGACAGGTCGGACTCGCCGGTGAGCAGTCGCCAGGCCTCCGCCTTGGCCTCCGCGGTCGGGATCAGCGCCTGCGCGAGGGTCGCCTCCACCTGGCCGCTGGCGGTGTTGTCGCGCTGCAGCTCGGCATCGATCTCGGCCTGTCCGGCCGCGCCCGTGGCCACCAGGTTCTGTAGGACGGTCCACCGCAGGCCGGTGTCGATCGCGAGCCCCGCAGGCACCCCTTCGCCGAACGCAGGCGCCTGCGAAGGTGCCGACTCGCTGGATGCGTGCGCCCGCGACTCGGCACCTTCGTCCCTCGATGCGTGACGCCCGGGACTCGGCGCCTGCGTCAGCCACCCCTTCAGTACGTCCAGGTCGGCCCGGTCGCGGGCGTTGCTGGCGTACCCGCGGGCCCAGGCGAGCTGCAGCCCGCTGCCGGGTTCCGCCGCGGCGAGGGCGCCGGCGCAGCAGCGGGCGAGCATCGGCCAGCCGTGCTCGGCCGCCCAGCTGGGGTCGGCGTACATGGCCAGGGCGGTGGCGGCCTGCCGCAAGGCGACGGTCACCAGGTTGACGTCCCGCTCGGCGGGCAGCCCGGCGACGCACTGGGCCACGTAGTCGCGGGCCGGCAGCTCGGCGTCGCGGGTCGCGTCCCAGGCGGCCGCCCAGCACAGTGCGCGGGGCAGCGGCGACTCGAAGCCCGCGATGTGGTCGCGGACGGCGACGGCGGTACGCGGGTCCAGCCGCAGCTTCGCGTACGTCAGGTCGTCGTCGTTGGGCAGCAGCACGTCGGCGGCGGGCACCCCGACCAGCGACGGCACCTCGGTGCGCTCGCCGGAGACGTCGAGCTCCAGCCGTTCCCGCCGTACCAGCTTCCCGGCTTTCAGGTCGTAGAGGCCGATCGCGAGCCGGTGGGTACGCAGCGTCGGGTAGTCGGTGGGCGCCTCCTGCAGGACCGTCACCGACCGGTAGTTGCCGGAATCGTCGAGCTCGACCACGGGGCGCAGCGTGTTCACCTGGGCTGTCTCGAGCCACTCGACGGCGAACTTGCGCAACTCCCGGCCGGAGGCCGCCTCCAGCGCGGTGAGCAGGTCGTCGAAGACCGCGTTGCCCCACTGGTGCGCCTGGAAGTACGCCCGCAGCCCCGTGACGAACGCGTCGACCCCGACGTACGCCACCAGCTGCTTGATCACACTCGCGCCCTTGGCGTACGTGATGCCGTCGAAGTTGACCTCGACAGCCTCCACGTCCGGGATCTCGCAGTAGACCGGGTGGGTGGAGGAGAGCTGGTCCTGCCGGTAGCCCCACGCCTTGCGCTGCGCCAGGAATGCCGACCAGGCGTCTGTGAACCGGGTCGCCTCGGCCATGCACCAGTGGCTGGCCCACTCGGCGAACGACTCGTTGAGCCACAGGTCGTCCCACCAGCGCATGGTGACCAGATCGCCGAACCACATGTGCGCCAGCTCGTGCAGGATCGTGTTGGCGCGCTGCTCGTACTCGAACTCGGTGACCGTGGACCGGAACACGTAGTGGTCCTCGGCGATGGTGACGCAGCCGAAGTTCTCCATCGCCCCGGCGTTGTACTCCGGTACGAACAGCTGGTCGTACTTGGGCAGCGGGTACCGGTAGCCGAACTGCCGGTGGTAGAAGTCGAAGCCCTGCTTGGTGATGCCGAAGATGTCCTCGGGGTCGAGGTGCTCGGCCATCGAGGCGCGGCAGTAGAGCGCCAGCTCGATCCCGTCGTGCTCGTCGCGCACTTCGTGGTACGGGCCGGCGCAGATCGCCGTGAGGTAGGTGCTCATCACCGGCGTACGCGTGAAGTGCATTGTCTTCTGCTGGCCCGCTGCCGTCTCGGACTCGACCGGCATGTTGGAGACCACGCGCCACTTCGCCGGCACCGTCACGTGGAACGTGAACTCCGACTTGAGGTCCGGCTGGTCGAAGCAGGCGTACGCCCGCTGCGCGTCGGTGGTCTCGAACTGGCTGTACAGGTACGCCGTGCCGTCCACCGGGTCCTGCGCCCGGTGCAGGCCCTGTCCGCTGTTCGAGTAGTGGAACGCGGCGTCGACGACCAGGGTGTTCTCCAGCTCGAGGCCGGTCAGCGACAGCCCCTGCTCGGCGCTCCACTCGGCGGTGTCCACCGGCACGCCGTTCAGCGTGGCCTCGTGGATCTGCTCGGCGGCGACCTCGATGAAGGTCTGCGCGCCCGGCTCCCGGCAGCTGAACGTGATCTGGGTACGGGACCGGAACGTCCGCTGGGCGGGATCGGCGGCCCCGCTCAGGTCGACCGTCACGTCGTATCCGGTGACGTCGAGCAGGCGAGCGCGCTCCGCTGCTTCCGCCTGGATCAGGTTGCGGATTCCAGCCACGTGTTCCTCCGGTCCGTACGGGGTGCTTCCCGGCGAGTCTTTCACGCGTTCCTGGCGGTTCGCTGTCACAGGACACGCATATAGGGCTACTTGGAGGGATCGAAACGTGAAGGAGCTCAACTTGTCACCGCTCCTTACCGGGGGTCCGCCGCGGGTCGTCCGGCGAGGTGTCGTACGCCACGGGCTCGCCGATGGAGCCTGCGCCGGTGTCGTACGCCCGGTAGCGTCTGCGGCCGAAGACCTGACGCAGGAGAGCAGCATGACGATCGCGTACCCGATCGCCCGGGCCTGGGTGTCGACCGGAGGCACCGGCGCGCAGAACTACGACGAGTTCGCCGACGAGGCCGAGATCACGGCGATCGTCGAGGCGAATCCGGCCAGTGCGCTGGCGGTGGAGATGCCGCACCGTACGCCCGAGGCGGTGGCCGCCGGGCTGTCGTTCCGCGACGCGCTGCCGGCCGCCGCCGAGCGACTGCGGGAACTGCAGATCGACGGCCACTACCGCGCCACCGAGCAGGCCGTCGCGGTGTACCGGATCACGGGCGACGACGGGGTGGCGTACGGGTTGTTCTGCATGGTCGACACCGGTCAGATCTCGACCTCCGCCGACGAGCCCGGGCTGGTGATCCGCAACGAGGACGTCTTCATCGAGAAGGTGAAGGAGCGCACCGCGCTGGCCGACGCGACCGGGCACCTGCTGTCGGCCGTACTGCTGCTGCAGACCGGGAAGGGCGAGCAGCTGCAGGCGGCACTCGAGGCCGCGACAGGGCAGCTCGGTGAGCCCACCGTGACCGACGCCGACCCGCAGGGGCGCACCCACGCGATCTGGCTGCTCGAGCCGTCGCCGCTGGCGGACGAGCTGCTGGCGCTGGCCGGCGGCGGGGAGCTGATCGTCGCCGACGGCAACCACCGCACCCTCGCCGCGCAGACCGGCGGGCTGCGGCGGTTCCTCGCCGTGGTCACCCCGCCCGGCTCCGTGGCGATCCGGCCGTACAACCGGCTGGTGTCGGAGCTGCCGTTGCCGCTGGACGAGCTGATCGCCCTGCTGCGGGCGCGCGGCGCGAAACTCGAGGAGCTGCCGGACCGCCCGGACGTGCCCACCTCCGGCGGCACCATCCACCTGTACGCCGGCGGCAAGGGCTACGCCGTCGTGCTCCCCCCGCCGAAGGGCGCCGACGCGCTGGACCGGCTGGACCACTCCGTGGTCGAGTCCGTGCTGTTCCGCCGCACCCTCGGCCTCGACCCGGGCGACAAGCGGATCACGTACGTGGGCGGCGACTACCCGGCGAGCTGGCTGTGCGACGAGGTGGACGCCGACCGGGCCGCGCTGGCGGTGCTGATCGCGCCGGTGACCGTGGCCGACTTCGTGTCGGTGAACCTGGACCGGCAGAAGATGCCCCGCAAGAGCACCTGGTTCACCCCGAAGGCCCGCGCCGGGCTGGTGCTGGTCGACCTGGCCGCAGAACGCGACGCCGAGTGACACTGCATCCGCAGACCCGGGCGGCGCTCGCCGCCCAGCCGTCGGTGCCGCTGACCATGGAGACCCTGGAGGCCTCCCGCGCCAGCATGCGCGAGGCGATCCCGGTCGAGGCGGGCCGGACCGGCGCGATGGTGCCGGTGGTGGCCGACCTGTCCGCCGACGGCATACCGGTGCGGCTCTACGACCCACGCAACGGGCACGGGGCCCCGGTGGTGGTGTACCTGCACGGCGGCGGCTGGGTGATGGGTGACCTGGACACCCACGACGGAGCGTGCCGCCGGATCGCCGACCGCTCGGGTTGTGCCGTGCTGTCGGTCGACTACCGGCTGGCGCCGGAGCACCCGTACCCGGTGCCGGTCGAGGACGTGGAGACCGCCGTGGCGTGGCTGCGGGCGCATGCCGCCGACCACGGCCTCGACGGCTCGCGGCTGGCGATCGCCGGTGACAGCGCCGGTGGCCACCTCGCCACCGTGGTGGCCCGCCGCGCCCGCGACGCCGGCCTGCCGTACGCCTACCAGGTGCTGGTCTACCCGGTGGTCGACCCGTCGATGGCGACGCCGTCGTACCAGGAATTCCCGGAGTACGGCCTGGAGCCGGACGCGATGCGCTTCTTCTGGGACGCCTTCGCGCCGGACGGAGTGGACCGAGCCCAGCCGGACGTCTCGCCGATGGCCGCCGACCTGGCCGGCCTGCCGCCCACGCTCGTGATCACCGCCGAGTACGACCCGCTGCGCGACGAGGGAGAGGCGTACGCCGCCGCGCTCGCCGAGGCCGGAGTCCCGTCGGTGCTGGTCCGCTACCAGGGCGTCAACCACGGGTTCTACCGCAAGCTCGCGCTGTTCGACGCGGCGAAGCTGGCGATCGACCAGACCGCGGTCGCGCTGCGGGAGGCGCTCGCCGGCAGCACGGCGTGACACCTGGCCGGGGTCGCCGCGACGGCGGCTGACAGACTGCGGGCATGCGCGTTTACCTGGGAAGCGATCACGCCGGCTACGAACTGAAGGCACACCTGGCCGAGGCGCTCACCGGCCTCGGGCACGAGGTCGTCGACATCGGCCCGAAGAGTTACGACCCCGACGACGACTACCCGGCGTACTGCCTGGTCACGGCGGCCCGCGTGGTCGGTGACGCCGGCAGCCTGGGGATCGTGATCGGCGGCTCCGGCAACGGCGAGCAGATCGCGGCGAACAAGGTGCCCGGCGCCCGGGTCGCGCTGGCGTGGAGCGAGCAGACCGCGCAGCTCGCCCGGGAGCACAACGACGCCAACCTGATCGGCATCGGCGCCCGGATGCACAGCGAGGACGAAGCGCTGGCGATCGTCAAGGCCTTCCTCGACACCCCGTTCTCCGACGGCGGGCGGCACCGCCGCCGGATCGGCCAGATCGCCGAGTACGAGCGCTCCCGGCAGCTCCCGTCCCTACACTGACGGTCCGGTCTCGCGGGCGGCGGCTCCGGCTGAGGACGGCTTTGGCTGAGGGCTCTGGCCGAGGGCAGTCAGCGGCGGCCGCCGGGGCGGAACGGCTCGCGGGGCACCCAGTTGCGCCGCACGATGGTGAGCTGTTCCTGGGCCCGGGCGATGTCCTCGTCGGTGGGACGTGCCGCGTCCCGTGCCCGGCAGGCGGCACTCACACTCACCTGCGAGGATCCGGAACCCACCAGGCCCCGCAGGCCGCGTTCCGCCTCCCGGTCGCCCGGCTGCGGCTCGCGGACCTCCTCGTCCAGGTCGGACACCGCTGACGTCGCCGCCGCCGGCTCCGGCCGACGGGCGGGCGCCGGCGAATGGTCCGCGCGAGGGCGGCCGGGGACGGGGTCGCGTACCCGGTCTCGATGCGCCGCGGCGAGATCCGCGGGAGTCGGCACGGAGTCGGTGTCGTCCGCCGGGGACGCCACTGGCGCCACGACGTCCGCCGGCGAACTGAGCGACTCTGCCGGCGACGTCAGGGAACCCGCCGGCGACGTCAGGGATTCCGCCGGTGGTCCGAGGGCGTCGGCGGCGGGTGTATCGGGCTGTGGGCCGGAGTCGCCCGACGTGTGGTCCGGTCGACCGTTGGCCGGCCGATCCCGCCGCGTCCGCTTGCGTTTCCGGTGAAAGCCCGCCACGGGCCGACCGTACCCCGAATCGGATGGCTCCGGGCAGGGCCGGACAGCGCGACGGCTTCGGGCCGCTGTCAGTGACGGCTGGGTTTGACCGCGATCGTGCTGTGTACGACGGTCTCGGTGCACGTCGGGCTGACCGTCCGGGTGATCGTTGTCTTGGGTGTGACCGACTTGCCGGGGATTCCCTGGGTCGAATCGGACTGCTTGTGACAAGCTCGGCGCGTGCCCGAAGGTCACACCCTCCACCGCCTCGCCGCCGAGCACACCGCGCTGCTCGGCGGGTCGCCGGTGCGTACCAGCAGCCCGCAGGGGCGGTTCGCTGGCGGTGCGGCACGGCTCTACGGCGCCGCGTTCCGATCCGCCGACGCTCACGGCAAACACCTTTTCCACGGGTACGAAGACCCGGCCGGCGAACCGCTGTGGCTGCACGTACACCTGGGTCTGTACGGCAGCTTCAGCACCGGAGAGGGGGTCGCGCCGCCGCCGACCGGGCAGATCCGGTTGCGCTGGGAGTTCGACCACGGCCACGTCGATCTGCGTGGGCCCACCGCGTGCGAGCTGATCACCGCCGCCGAGCAGGCCGCGCTACATGCCCGACTCGGCGCGGACCCGCTCCGGGAAGACGCCGACGTGGCTCGGGCCGGCCGCCGGATCCTCGCCAGCCGAGCCCCGATCGGGCAGTTGTTGCTGGACCAGTCCGTGATCGCCGGGGTCGGGGTGGCGTACCGGGCGGAGGTGTTGTTCCGGCTCGGCATCGACCCGCTGCGCCCCGGCCGGTCCCTGGACGAGGCGACCTGGCGGGCGATCTGGGAGGACCTCGTCAGCCTGATGACCGACGGGGTGAAGCTCGGCCGGATCGACACCGTACGCCCGGAGCACCTGCCCGAGGCGATGGGCCGTGAGCCTCGCCAGGACCGTCACGGCGGCGAGGTGTACGTCTACCGCCGTACCGGCCAACCCTGCCTGCGCTGCGGCACCCCGGTCGCCAAGTCCGTCCTCGCCGCCCGCAACCTCTACCGGTGCCCGCGGTGCCAGCGAACTTAGCCGCCCGCGGGCCGGAGCCCGCCTAGAACACCTCGGGCGCGTGCGGGGCGATGTGCCAGCCGAAGGCCGCGCTCGCCGCGGCGACCGCCTCGGGGCGCCCGTCGACCAGGCCCGCGGCAGCGAGGGACCCGAGTGGCGTACCGCCGAGGTAGACCGCGCCGAGTTCGCGGATCCCGAGCGTCAGGTCGGCCGGCTCGGTGGTGCGTTCGCAGTGGGCCTTCTCGGCGTCGCCGGTGAGCCGCCACCGGCCGGCGTTGTCCGGCAGCAGGTCGTCGGTCACCTCGATCACCAGGTCGACGGGTGCCGCGTACCGGCGGGCGGCCAGCGCGGCGGGCAGGTCCACGACGCGGATGTAGAGGGCGGAGCCGTACCGGCGGTCGAGGCGGCGCGGGGCGTCGACCCAGTGGAACAGGGGTTCGTCCACCGGCAGCGCCCAGGCGGTGATCCGCCGGGAGAGGTCGAGGTCGAACAGGAACCGCCATAGCTCGGCACGCGCCACCGGATCGGCGGCGACCAGCTCTTCGATGCGTACCTCGGCGTTGGGGCCGGTCTGGTCCCAGTTGCCCTTGACCCGGTAGAGCGCGTACCCGGTGACCCCGTCGGTGGACTCGTGGAGCACGCACCGGCGCCCCGAAGCGCCGTCGCGATGCCGTTCCAGGTCCGTCAACCGGTGCGGCCACCACTCGTCGGGGCGGGAGGAGAAACCGGGCTGGTACGGCCGCACGTTCTCGTACACCTGGGAAAGCTCTTGAATCGTGTCTGTGGGGGTGACGAGCCGCAGGCGTCCGGACGGCGCGGCGGCGGGCAGCCGGACCTCGCGGGTGTCGGCGTCGATGCCCATCTGCCACGACGCGGCGCCGTAGCCGTAGCGGCCGTAGATCGCCTCCTCGCTCGCCCACAGCACCGCGACGGGTTCCCGGCCGGCGTCGGCCACGTCGCGCAACTGCTGCCGCATCATCCGGTTGAGCAGGCCGCGGCGCCGGTGGGTGGCGAGCACCGACACCATCGTCACGTGCGCCGCCGGTACGACCGCTCCGGGGATGCTGAGGTCGCGGCTGAAGATCCCCGTGGTCGCGACCGCCTCGTCGCCGTCGAAGACGGCGAGACTGCGTTCCAGCTCGAAGACCTTGCGGTCGGCCTCGAACTCGTCGGTGTGGACGTCGCCGTGGAACGTGTGGGAGATGGTGCGCCAGTAGGCTGGCCACTCGTCGTCCGTGATCGGCCGCATCGGAAGCTGATTCGTCACCTGGTCTGTCTACCTCGTCGTACGCCGCCGCCGCGAGCGATTTGTCGTGACGGCGCTCGGTACCCTCGCAACCAGGGCCACACTCGAGGTAGCGGGGGCCCGCTCGGGAGGGGTGAAGCGTGGAGGGTGCGGCGTTGCTGGACCTGGTCTGCGGACCGGTCGGCCCGTTGCCGGAGACCCACCAGCGCTACCGGCTGGTCAGCCACCTCGCGTCCGGCGGCCAGGCCGAGGTCTACCGGGCGGTACGGGTCAGTGGTGGGATCAGCTCCGCGCCCGTCACCGTGAAGGTGTTCCGGCCGGGCGACGACCGTCCGGTGCCGGATCAGCTGCGCTCCTGGGACAAGGGCGACGCGGTGCTGATGGATCTCAACAGCCGCGGCGTCGCCGGGATCTGCCGCCGCGCCGACGGCTTCTACGCGCCGCAGCCGTCGCCGCCGGGCCAGTCGCCGGCGGGCGAGCCGGTGCCGTACCAGGTGCTCGACTACCTGCACGGCGTCACCCTCCGCGAGTACGTCGCCGGGCGCTACGGGCTCGCCGGCCACGGTCCGCGGCTGGACGCCGTGGCGGCCCTGACCACGCTCGCCGAGGTGCTCCGCGCGCTGCACCTTCCCGACGATCCGCGGGCCTGTCCGGTGCTGCACATGGACGTGAAGCCCGCCAACGTCATGCTGCTCACCGGCGGCGAGGTACGCCTGATCGACTTCACCGGAGCCCGCTACCACTGGCGGGACCACATCACCGCAGTCGCGTACACCCGGGAGTCGGCCGGACCCGAGGCGTTCAGCGGCGAGGTCGGGCCCGCGTACGACGTCCACGGGTTCGGTGCGGTGGCGTACTACCTGGTCACGGGTGAGTTCCCGCGTGCCGAGGCGTCCCCGCCGGACGGGCTGGTCGCCCCGCCGTGGGCGGTGTTGCGGCGTCACCCGCTGCTCGACGCGCAACCGGCGCTGCGGGAGCACCTGCTCGCCCCCGTCGCCGACCGGCCCGCCGACCGGCCGTCGACCAGTGAACTTCCCGACTGGGTACGCCGTCTCGGCGGCCTGGTCGCCGCCGCCGGCTGCCCGGACGTGGGCGTCGACTGGGGCTCGCCGCGGCAGGAATGGCGTACCCCCGAGGCCGGCCCGACCGCCGTGGCCCCGGTGACGGGCACCGAGACCGGCGCGTTCCAGCGGATCGAGAAGCTGGAGCGGGAGCTGGTCGAGCTGCGTACGGTGCTGGGCGGCTCGGCGTTGTCCAACGGAGGCGTACCGCCGAACGGGGCGGTGCCGGCGAACGGGCCGGGGTCGGCGAATGGGCATCAGGTGCGGCCGCAGCCGACGAAAGTCGCCGCACAGCCGGTCGGCCAGCCGGCTGGGCAGCCGCCGCGGCAGCCGGACCCGACCCGGGTCGCCCCTGGCCCGCAGGCCGGTCCGGACGGGAGTATCCGGGGCAGGGCCTCCGTGCCGCCGCCGCGGGAGCCGGATCCGACGTTGAGCGGGCAGCCGGTCGCTCAGGCGCAGCCGCGTCCGGATCAGAACCGCCCCCGCCCGGACCTGGCCACGGTGCTCAACCGCGGCTCCGAGATCACCGGAGTCGGCGTGATGTTCGCGTTCGTCTGCTGGGGGATCTGGTCGGTGGCGAGCGGCCGTGGCGGATTCGTGGACAAGTTCCTGATCTTCGTCTTCGTACTGCTGATCGGGGGCGGTGTCTTCATCCTGGCGCGGCTGGTCGGGCGGCTGGTGTGGGAGCGGCTGCTGGGCCGGGTACGCCGCAACGCCCGGGGCGCGCACGCGGTCACCGCCGCGTACCTGGCCGCCGCGGGGATCGGCTTCCTCAACGCGACCAGCTGGGTGATG